>ENA-UEOI01000184-UEOI01000184.1-human-gut-metagenome-genome-assembly--contig:-NODE-184-length-75775-cov-33.857367_pt1 | contig 75775 bp, 60 predicted proteins | sample MGYA00242883_ERZ507882 | MGnify/ENA primary metagenome ERZ507882 (study PRJEB26167, sample SAMN06115502) | human gut metagenome | host: Homo sapiens | place: China:Chongqing | collected 2015-07-29...
CCACAATACTTGGCTGGAAACGGCCCGGAAAGATAGGTAGCGCCAACACGAAAGCGACGGTCTATGACCGTCGCTTTCCTTTTTGTGACCGGGGAAGGCAGAGGGAAGCGAAGCCATGAAATGGCTTCGCTTTCCCTACTTTGAGCCAGTGCGGTTATCCGCGATGCAGGATGGCGTCGAGGTCCTGCTGTGGATTTGTGATGGGCTGGAGGTTATAGGTGTCCACAAGAGTTTTGATGACGGTCTCTGAAAGAAAGGCCGGCATCGTGGGACCGAGACAGATATTTTTGATGCCCAGGGCGAGCAGCGTGAGCAGAATACACACGGCCTTTTGCTCGTACCAGGTCAGCACAAGCGTGAGCGGCAGGTCGTTGACCGTGCAGCCGAAGGCATCCGCGAGAGCGAGTGCAATTTGGACGGCGCTGTAGGCATCGTTGCATTGTCCGACGTCGAGGATGCGCGGGATACCGTTGATCTCGCCGAGGTCAAGGTCGTTAAAGCGGAATTTGCCGCAGGCGAGGGTGAGGACGAGCGTGTCCATCGGTGTGCGCTTGACGAACTCCGTGTAGTAGTTGCGCCCGGGGTGCGCACCGTCACAGCCGCCGACGAGAAAGATGTGCTTGATGGTGCCTCTTTTGATGGCCTCGATGATCTGCGGCGCCTGCGCGAGGACTGCCGCGTGGGCAAAGCCGGTAGTGAGCATGTGACCGCCGTTGATGCCGCTCATGCTGCGGTCGGTCTTATAGCCGCCGAGGGCAAGCGCCTGCTCGATGATGGGGGAGAAGTCCTTGCGGCCCTGCGCGTCCTCCTCGATATGTCGCAGCCCCTTGTAGCCGACGACCGAGGTGGTATAGACGCGGTCGGCGTAGCTCTCACGCGGCGGCATGATACAGTTGGTGGTGAAAAGAATGGGTGCGGGGAGATCGGCAAACTCCTTCTGCTGATTCTGCCACGCCGTGCCGAAGTTGCCGGCGAGATGGGGGTATTTGTTCAGACCCGGATAGCCGTGCGCGGGCAGCATCTCGCTGTGTGTATAGATGTTGATGCCCTTTCCGGCGGTCTGCTCGAGGAGCTGATGCAGGTCCTCAAGGTCGTGACCGGAAACGACGATGAACGGGCCTTTCTGAATATCGGTGTGGACGCGCGTGGGCACGGGATCGCCGAAGGCCGAGGTATTCGCACGGTCGAGCAGCGCCATGCACTTGAAATTCACCTCGCCGAATTCGGTGATGAGCCCGAGCCACTCCGCGACGCTGTGCTCCTGCGCGAGCGCGGAAAGCCCCTTGCAGAACCACGCGCTCACCGTCTCGTCCTCGCAGCCGAGACGCATGGCATGGTGCGCGTAGGCGGCCATGCCCTTGAGCCCGAAGAGCAGCGTGGAGCGCAGCGACACCGTATCCGTCTCGCCGCGCCAGAGCCATGAGGGGTCCTCCTCACGCACGTCTCCGCCGTGCGAACGCAGGGCGTCCTCCACGCGGGCGGTAAAGGCGCGGATGGCCTCGTCGTCAAAGTTGACGTTCGTGAGCGTGGTGAAAAGCCCATCGGCGAGCAGCTGCGTTACCTCACGCGGATGCTCGCTATTCTGTTCGCAGACCTCCGCGAGACGGATCAGGCGGCAGACAAGAATATCCTGTAAATGTGCCGTCGTGGGCTGCTTGCCGCATACGCCGGTGCGGACGCAGCCGCTGCCGCCGGCGGTCTGCTGGCATTGAAAGCAAAACATATCGGACATGGAAATACCTCCTTGATTTGGTGAGGATAGTATTTCCAGTTCCACAGGCACTCATGCAAAAAGCAGGCGCGGTCCCGAAAGGACCACGCCTGCCGCGATATGGAAAATCGGAAGCTCAGCCGGCGCACTGCTGTACGAAGGCGAGGGCCGCCTCGCCGGCGGTCGCGCAGACGCCCGCGCCGAGGTCGCCGCAGACCTGCTGGAAGGCGTTGCGCACGGTCTCGGTGATGCGGCCATCGTTGATGAAGAAGAGCTCGGCGGCATCGGTATGCCGGATACCGGCGTAGCGCTCGTCGGCGCTGTCCGCCGCGACGGAGGGAAGCCCCTTGATCCTCAATGACTTTCGCTTTTTCCTCTGCACTTAATTTCTGCTTCTGTGGCATAGTAATGCTCCCTCCATGATTGACAGTGTTTTATTTCACTGTCTCTCATAGAGGGAGCATATCAAAGGGCCGCTGGGCTTCCGCCAATCATTTTAAGATAATTCATTATACCGCATAGGAACGAAAAAAGCCATTTCATTTTTGGTAGACATTTCGACAGGATCTGTGCTATGATGTGAAGACACGGCGCGCAGACGCCGGACAAAAAAGGAGACCATGATGAAAAAGACCTTTGATCTCAGCGCCGCGGCGCTGCACATTCTCGCCATGACGTTTATGCTGATGGACCACCTATGGGCGACGCTGCTTTCCTCGCAGATGTGGCTGACGCACGTCGGGCGGCTGGCCTTTCCGATCTTCGCCTTTCTGGCGGTGGAGGGCTATTTCCACACGCGCAGCTTCAAGCGCTATGCGCTGCGGATGCTGCTCTTTGCCGTGCTCTCCGAGGTGCCGTTTGACCTGATGTACGGCGGAACGGTGTTCTACCCCGTGCACCAGAACGTGATCTGGACGCTGCTTCTCGGCCTGCTCGGTATCCGGCTGATGGAGGCAGCGCGGGCGAAGGGAAAGCGCTGGCTTTATGTCCTGACCTGTGCGGCGGTCGTTGTGCTGGGCTTTGCCATCGGCACGCTCGGCATGGTGGACTACTACGGCGCGGGCGTGCTGACGGTGTTTGCCTTTTACTTTTTCCGCGAGCGGAAGTGGTGGTGCCTGCTCGGGCAGCTCGCGGCGCTGTACTGGCTCAACGTGGTGGTGCTCGGCGGGCAGATGTATCCGGTCACGCTCTTCGGGCGTGAGATCGAGCTGTGCGAGCAGGGGCTTGCGCTGCTTGCCCTCGTGCCGATCTGGCTCTACCGCGGGCGGCAGGGACACCACAGCAAGGCGTTCCAGTATGCCTGCTATGCATTCTACCCCGCGCATATGCTGGTGCTGGCCCTGCTTACAATGATTCAATAAAAATCGGAAAGCTCCCCCGCTGCGGCGCATAGAGTAGAGAAAACGCCGGACGGGGGGCTTTTTATGCGGAAAGAGGATGCGGCCTTGATGACCGCAGAGGAGATCGCGCGGTACAATGAATCGCTTCTGTGCGTTCCGGGCGAGGCGGCAAGGCTCTGGGACCTGACGCGGCTGCGCGGTCGCGACGTGCGCTGGGGCGTCAGCGTGCGGTGCACAAGTCTTCGCGCACAGCCGACTGCAACTCCATGTCCCACGCGGGCGGGGGACCGGTACGACGACCCGCTTCAGCTCACCGCGGTGCTGCCGAACGAGCCGATGGCGCTGCTTGGGGAGAGCGCGGACGGGCGCTTCTGCCGCGCCGAGACCTCGTATTATGCGGGCTGGGTGCCGGCGGAGGACATCGGGCTGTGCCGGGATTTGGAAGCATGGCGGACGGCGCAGGAGGGCGGTTTTCTGCGCGTGACCGGCAGCCGCGTCACGCTCTGCTGCGATCCCTATGAGCCGCGCGTCTCCGGCGCGGTACTGCCGATGGGGACGCGCCTGCCGCTTGCCGCCCCGCCAGGAACGGTGCGCGCGCTGCGCGGGCGCATGAGCTATGATAACTACCTTGTTCGTCTGCCTGTGCGCCGCGCGGACGGATGGCTGGAATATCGCGAGACGATGGTACCGGTCAGCGCGGATGTGTGCGTGGGCGACCTGCCCTATACGCATGAGAACGTCACCGCGCAGGCGGCGAAAATGCGCGGAGAGGTGTACGGCTGGGGCGGGATGCTCGGCGGGCGGGATTGCTCCGCGCTGGTGGGGGACGTCTACCGCTGCTTCGGCTTCCATCTGCCGCGCGACGCCGCAGGGCTGGCGCTGCTGCCCGGCGCGGAGGACGTGTCGGCGCTTTCCACGGAGGAGAAGCGCGCGGCGCTTTGCACTCTGCCGGTCGGGACGATCCTCTATTTCCCGGGACACGTCATGCTCAGCTGGGGTGTGGAGGACGGCGAGCCGCGGTGTCTGAGCGCGGCGGGAAATTTCCTGCCGCCGGGGAGCGCGGGCGGCGAGCCGCGCGCGGTGAACACCGTCGCGGTGACGCCGCTGACGGTGGTGCGGGCGAACGGCAAAACGTGGCTGGAGTCGCTCACCAAGATCATCCGCATTCCATGAAGAAACGAGAGACGGCGCGTGCCGTCTCTCGTTGTCGATTCAGTTCCATGGAAAGCGGTCCCACGGAAAGACGCGCGGCGGCGCAGCCTCAAAGACGAGGGGCGCGTGCGTCTCGGGATGGAAAAAAGCGAGGCGGCAGCTCCACAGCGCCGTCGTGCAGCCGCGCTCGCGGCTGCCGTATTTGCCGTCGCCGAGCAGCGGATGACCACGCGAGGCAAACTGGCAGCGGATCTGGTGAAAGCGTCCCGTGTGCAGCGTGACGCGCACGAGGGCGGCGGGAGAGCCGTTGAGCACGTCGGTTTGCAGTACGCGATATTCGAGCAGGGCTTCCTTGACGCCGCGGCGGGGAGAAATAACTGCAAAGGACTTTTGCTTTACAGAGTCCTTGAAAAGCAGATCGCGCATCTCGCCCGTATCGGGCGTGGGAATACCGGAGCAAACGGCAAAATACGCCTTTTTCAAGGCTTTTTCCTGCACCTGACGGCTCAGCTCGGCCGCGGCGCGGGGCGTCCGCGCCCAGACCATCACGCCGCCGACGGCACGGTCTAAGCGGTGAACGCAGTAAAGTGAATCTGCTTTACATTTCATCTCCTCAGCGAGCAGAGCCGGCAGCTCGTGCTCACACTCGACGCCGACCGGCTTGCGGCAGACGAGGAAGCTGCGCTCGGCATGAAGAATGACGGACTCGTCCATCGCGCTCAAAAGCTGCGCAGGGGAGCGCTGCCGTCGTCCGCCTGCTTTTCGATGGAAAGGATCTCGGCATGGTAGCTGTTCGTGTCGCTGACGCGGACGGTCACGGTGTCGCCGACCTTCCTGCCGAGGATCGCCTTGCCGACGGGAGACTCCTTGCTCACGAGGCCCTTGAGGGCGTCGCAGCGCACGGTGGTCACGATCTGAAAGACCTTTTCCTTCCCCAGCTCGACCATACGGACCGTCACCCTGTCGTACAGCCCGACCTCGTCGGCGGAGGAATGATCCTCGATCACGCGGGCCGAGGCGATCATGCGCTCGAGGTAGCGGATACGGCTCTTGTTGCGGTTCTGCTCCTGCTTGGCCGCCTTGTATTCGTAGTTTTCGCTCAGGTCGCCGAAGGCGCGGGTGCGCTTGACCTCCTCGATCAGCTCCGGCATCAGACGGAGACGGCGGTCGTCCAGCTCCGCCTGCATTTTTTGAATATCCTGTGCGGTCAGCTCGTCGTTCATGGATAACGCTTCCTTTCGCTTGCGTTTTTTGCGGTGCTCATGCACGAAGATTTCTATGCCTATTGTAGCGAAAATGCGCGGCGGACGCAAGGGCCGCTCTGCAATTTTTTGCATAGAGAGGATAGAAAACTTCCGGTTGTAGAATGGTGGAAATTGTGATAAGCTATCCTCAAAATCAAAAAGGCAAAGGAGTTACTGTTATGAAGATCGCAATGCCGTATCAGGACGGCGTTTTGCTGGAGCATTTCGGCCGCGCCAAGGAGTTTATCATTTACAACGTTTCGGATCTCGATCCGGTCACGAGCGAGGTCATCGCGCCCGAGGATCTGAGTCATGCGGCGGTCGCCCGCGCGCTCAAGGAGCACGGCGTGGACGTCGTGCTCTGCGGCAGCATCGGTGAGCACGCGCGGCAGGCCGTCGAGGGCGAGCATATGCTTGTCTTTTCTGGCATCACCGGCGCGGCGGACGATGTGCTCGAGCGCTTTTTGCAGGGAAACCTGGAGGCTGTCGATGGCGATTTTGCCGCGGGGGGCGGCTGCGGAGGCTGTGGCGGCGGCTGTGCCTCCGGCGGGTGCGCCGGTTGCTCCGGCTGCGGCGGCGGAGCCGAGCGCGAGCCCTACGTCGAAACGCGCACCTTTACCGACATTGTGACGCTCACGAGAGAGAATTTCCAGACCGAGGTGCTCGACGATCCGGGCCTCATCCTCATCGACTTCTGGGCGGAATGGTGCCAGCCCTGCCGGATGCTCGCGCCCGCCTTTGAGGAACTCAACCGCGAGGAGCCGCAGGTCAAGTTCTGCCGCGTCAACGTTGACGAGCAGGGCGAGCTGGCGCAGATGTTCGGCATCGAGTCCATCCCGACGCTCGCCGTCGTGCAGGACCGCCACACGCTCACCGGCTCGGTCGGTCTGCGCAGCAAGGAAGAGATCAAGGCCATGCTTGATGGCTGCAAGTGAGGGAAGACGATGAAGATTCGCTACAACGAGGATGCGGAGGTCGTCGCGCGTCTGCGCGAGGCGCTGCTGAAGAAGGGACTTTACTGCCCCTGCCGGCTGCAGAAGATCGAGGATAACGTGTGCATGTGCCGCGAGTTCCGCGAGCAGATCGCTGACCCGGAGTTCGAGGGCTACTGCCATTGCCGGCTTTACTATAAAGAGAAATAAGAGATAACACGAAAGCGGGTGTGATCGTCATGCCGCACAGATCGGCTGCGCAGATGTATCGCGCGGCACGCAAAAGCGACGCGCTGCTGACCGGCGCGCCGCTGCCGACCCTTTTCTATTTTGCGCTGCCCATCATTCTGGGCAACATCTTCCAGCAGCTTTACAGCATTGTGGACGCCATCGTGGTGGGCAAGTTCCTCGGCGATTTGCCGCTTGCCGGCATCAGCGTCGCCGCGCCCATCGTGGACGTGGCGAACGCCTTGGTTATCGGCGGGACCATCGGCATCGGCGTGCTGTGCGCGCAGATGTGCGGCGCGGAGGACTGGACGCGGCTGCGCTGCATGAACGCGACCGCGCTGCTCGGCGGCGCGGCGCTGACGCTGGTCATTGCCGCGGTCGGCATCGTCTGCTCGGTGCCGCTCCTGCGCGCGCAGGGCACGGAGGAGGCCGTCTGCCGCGAGGCGGCGGTCTATCTGCAGCTGGTGTTCGCGGGATTGATCTGCTGCTTCCTCTACAACTACTACGCCTCCATGCTGCGCTCGTGCGGCAACTCGCGCACGCCGTTCGTCATTCTGCTCGTCTCGTCCACGCTCCACGCGCTGCTCGACGTGCTGTTTGTCGGCGTGCTTGCCTGGGGCATCCGCGGCGTGGCGTGCTCTACGGTGCTGTGCCAGGCGTTTTCGGCAGCGTGGTGCATTCTGTACGCCGAGCGGCGCTGCCCGCCGCTGACGCTCAAGCGCAGCGAGCTGCGCTTTGAACGGCGGATGGGCGGTATGGTGCTCTCCTACGCCTGGGCGGCGGCGCTGCAGCAGGCGGTGGTGTGCATCGGGCGCCTGCTGGTGCAGGGTATGCTGACGCCGCTCGGCACGAACACGGTAACGGGCTACAATATGTCGCTGCGCATTGAGCAGTTTTTGTTCTGCTTCTCACAGGGCGTCAGCGCGGCGATGGTCGTCTGTCTGTCGCAGAACCTCGGCCACGGCGACCGGGTGCGCGTGCGGCGCTTCTACCGCGTCAGCGTGTGCGTGGAGGCCGCGCTGATCGCCGTGCTTGGCACGGTGTGCTTTTTGTTCCCGTCGCAGATCGTCGGCCTTTTCTCGGACAACGGCGAGGTCATTGCCGCAGGTGCGCGTTATACGGGTACGATGGCATATCTGTATCTCTTCGCCTACATGGGCGAGGTCATTCAGGGCTTCTTCCGCGGACTCGGGCGGCTGCGGCTGACGATGGTGGCATCGCTTTTGCAGGTGGTGCTGCGCGTGGTGCTGTCGTATTTCCTGATCCCGGTGTGGGGAATGTACGGAATCTGCGTGGCAGTCGCGAGCGGCTGGGTGCTGCTGGTGCTCATCGAGGGCAGCTACAGCGTCAGAACGGCGCGGGCTTTGACTATGGAAAAAAGAGAAGAATGAAAATAAGACGGCTCGGCGAGCCGTCTTATTTTATCAGCCGTTCCATATCCTCCGGCAGCGGCGCGGTGAAGTGCAGGACCGCGTGTGTGAGCGGGTGGGTGAACCACAGCGCATACGAGTGCAGCGCGGGGCGGGCGATGAGCGCCCGATCCTCTGTGCCGTAGAGCCAGTCGCCCGCGAGCGGATGACCGAGGGACGCCATGTGGACGCGGAGCTGGTGCGTGCGTCCGGTCCGGGGCGCGAGACGCAGGAGCGTCAGCTCACCGTGATAGGAGAGCACCTCATACTCCGTGCGGGAGGGGAGACCGTCGGGCGCGACGCAGCGTTTGACGAGCGAGCCCTCGGCGCGGGCGATGGGAGCGTCGATGACGCCGCGCGGCGGCGTGACGCGGCCGAGGGCGAGGGCGCGGTATTCGCGCCGCAGCTCCTCAGAATGCAGCGCGCGGCGCAGCAGCTCGTGAACGTAGCCGGACTTTGCCGCGATGAGCAGGCCCGAGGTGCCCTTGTCCAAGCGGCTGACGAAGTGCGGCACCGTGCCCTCGCCGAGGTAGGCGACCAGCGCTCCGGCAAGGTTCGGCGCGGCGAGGTCGGTGGACATGGGGTGCATGGCGAGTCCGGCGGGCTTGTTGAGCACCAGCAGGTCCTCATCCTCGTAGACGATGGCAAGGGGAATGTCGAGCGGCGCGACGTCCGTTTCGCGCGGCACGCGCTCGGAGAGAACGACGGTCACGGTATCGCCGGTGCGGACGACGGCGTTCACATGGACGCCTGCGCCGTTGAGCAGGATCGCGCCCTCACGCCATTTGAGCGTTTTGAGCAGCGTGGAGGAGATGCCAAGCTCGCCGCGCAGCAGGTGCTTGAGCGGACGGCCGTCGAAGGCGGCGGGGACGGTGCATTGCAGGGTGCGCATGGCGGTCGGCTCCTCTCTTGAAAATTCACAGACAGTATACCATTCCGGCGGGAAAAATGATATACTAACGGCAGAAATTTTATCGGAGGTGTGCCCGTGGACAAACACACGATCTGCCTTTTGAACGATTCCTTTCCGCCCATCATCGACGGCGTGGCGAACGCCGTGGTGAACTACGCGGAAAACATTGAAAAGCATCACGGTCACGCCGTGGTGGTCACGCCCGCCGTGCCGGGCGCGGACGACAGCGGCTTTCCGTTTCCGGTGGTGCGCTACCCGAGCATCGACACGCGCCGGCTCGTCGGCTACGTCGCGGGCTATCCGTTTTCGCCGGAGACGGCGCTGCGCGTGCGCGAGGAGAAGGTCGAGCTGCTGCACACGCATTGCCCCATCGCCTCGGCGATCCTCGCGCGCTCGCTGCGCGAGGTGGTGGACGCGCCGCTGGTGCTGACCTACCACACGAAGTATGACATCGACATTGCCAAGGCGGTGAAGAGCAGGCTTTTGCAGGAGAGCGCCATTCGTGCCCTTGTGCAGAACGTAAACGCCTGCGACGAGGTGTGGGTGGTGAGCCGCGGCGCGGGCGAGAACCTGCGCTCGCTCGGCTACGAGGGCACGTACACCGTGATGGAGAACGGCGTGGACGTGCCGCGCGGGCGCGTGAGCGCCGCGGCGGTCGCCGCCGCGACAGCGGGCTATGACCTGCCGGACGGCGTGCCGCTGTTCCTTTTCGTCGGGCGGCTGATGTGGTATAAGGGACTGCATATCATTCTCGACGCGCTCCGCGCGCTGCGGGAGCAAGGACAGGACTTCCGCATGGTGTTCATCGGCGCGGGCGGCGACGAGAAGGAGGTCCGCGCGGAGGTGGAGACGCTGCGGCTTTCGGACCGCTGCTTCTTCACCGGCTCCATTGCCGACCGCGAGACGCTGCGCGCGTGGTATAGCCGCGCGGATCTGTTTCTGTTCCCCTCGACCTTTGACACGAACGGTCTTGTCGTGCGCGAGGCGGCGGCGAACGGCTGCCCCAGCGTGCTCATTGCGGGAAGCTGCGCCGCCGAGGGCGTGACCGACGGGCGGAACGGCTTCCTGATCGAGGAGAACGCCGCGAGCCTGTGCGCGAAGCTGACCGCGCTCTGTGCGGATCGTGAGGCGATGCGCCGCGTGGGCGAGAACGCCATGCGCGAGCTGTATCTTTCGTGGGAGGATGCGGTCGCGCGGGCCAATGAGCGCTATGCGGTCGTGCTCGACCGCTACCGCAGCGGAAAATACCCGAAGCACGAGCGCTTCAGCGACGAGTTCTTCAACACGCAGGGCGACCTGATGGAGGCCATGAGCCGCGTCGCCGAGATGCGCGGCGAGACGGGACGGCTCCGCCGCGAGCTGCGCGAGGGCTTCGACGAGGCGCGCGAGGCGCTGCGGGAAAAGCTTGAAAAGGAATGGTAGGCAGCCTTTGCCGACCGAAAAAGAACCGACACAAACGAGGAGGAAGAGAACATGAAAGAAATTCGGGTTCTGCTGCTCAACGGCAGCCCGCGGGCCAACGGCAATACCGCGCTCGCGCTGCGCGAGATGGAAAAGGTCTTTGCCCAGAACGGCGTGCAGACGGAGACGGTGCTGCTCGGGAATCAGGCGATCCGCGGCTGCACGGCCTGCGGCGCGTGCGCGAAGCTGGGACGGTGCGTGTTCGACGATGCCGTCAACGAGCTGGCCCCGAAGCTTGAGGCGGCGGACGGGCTGGTCGTCGCCAGTCCGGTCTATTACGCCTCGGCCAACGCGACGCTTATCGCCTGCCTGGACCGCCTGTTTTACTCCACACCCTTTGACAAGACCATGAAGGTCGGCGCGAGCGTGGTGTGCGCGCGGCGCGGCGGCTGCTCGGCGACCTTTGACGAGCTGAACAAATACTTCACCATTTCCGGTATGCCCATCGCCTCGAGCCAGTATTGGAACAGCGTCCACGGCAGGGCTGCGGGCGAGGCGGCGATGGACGCCGAGGGCTTGCAGACCATGCGGACGCTGGCACGGAACATGACGTTCCTGATGAAAAGCATCGCGCTCGGCCGCGAGACCCTTGGCTTGCCCGAGCAGGAGGAGCGCGTCGCGACGCACTTCATCCGGTGAAGCAAAAAAAGCGGCCGTGAAACGGTCGCTTTCCTTTTTGCTTGAATTATCGGTTCAGATACGCGCGGCACTTCGCTTCCGCGTCGTGCGCGAGCTTTTCCTCGTCCACCATGACAAGATGACCGTGCTCGACGGTCACGCGGCCCTGGACCACGGTGTAGTCCACCGGTCCGCGCACGCCGACCGTGCCGAGGACGCTGGTGGGATCGAAGCAGGAGCCGACCAGCTCAAGGCGGCGGGAGTCGATCATAAAGAGGTCGCAGCACTTGCCGACCTCGAGCGTACCGATGTCGTCGCTGCGGCCGAGCAGACGTGCGCTGCCGCGCGTCGCCATCTTCAGCACGTCATAGCCGCTGGGGGCCGCCTTGCTGGAGTTCAGGCGGTGGAGCAGGAATGCGACGCGCAGTTCCTCCATGAGACTGGAGCCGTCGTTGGAGGCGGAGCCGTCGACGCCGAGACCGACGGGAACGCCAAGCTCCAGCATCTCGGGGATGCGGGCGATGCCGGAGGAGAGCTTCATGTTGGAAATGGGGCAGTGGCACACGCCCGTGCCGGTCTTGGCAAGGACGCGCAGCTCCTCGTCGTTGAAGTGGATGCCGTGGGCGAACCAGACGTCGTCGCCGGTCCAGCCGAGACGCTCCATGTACTCGAGCGGGCGGACGCCTTCGCGCGCGAGCATGAAGTTTTCTTCGTCTTTCGTCTCGCACAGGTGGGTGTGCAGACGCACACCGAGCTGACGGGCGAGGACGGCGCTTTCACGCAGCAGGTCGGCGCTGACGGAGAACGGCGAGCAGGGCGCGAGCGCGACGCGGTGCATTGCGCCGAAGCTGCGGTCATGGTACTGCGCGATGACGCGCTCGGAATCCTTCATGATCTCGTCGACCGTCTGCACCACGCTGTCCGGCGGCAGGCCGCCGTCCTTCACCGAGAGGTCCATGCTGCCGCGGGAGGCGTACATACGGATGCCCAGCTCGTCCGCGGCGCCGAACTGCGCGCCGAGCAGGTCGCCGGTGTCCTTCGGGAAGACGTAGTGATGGTCGAAGCAGGTCGTGCAGCCGTGCTTCATCAGCTCGCCCATGCCGGTGAGGGAGGAGAGACGGATGACTTCGGCGTCGAGGTTCTTCCAGATCTCATAGAGCGTCTTGAGCCAGTCGAACAGCTCCATGTTCTGCACCTCGGGGAGGTTGCGGGAGAAGACCTGATAGAGGTGGTGGTGCGTGTTGACCAGACCGGGGTAGCAGAGCATATGGCTCGCGTCGATGGTTTTGTCGGCCTTGCGGTCGAGGCTTGCGCCGATGGCCTTGATGAAGCCGTTCTCGGCGTAAAGGTCGACGTTTTCGTACACGGTGTCGGCGCTGTCGCAGGAGACGAGCGTGCGGATATTTTTGATGAGTAAAGTTGACATAATGGTTTCCTCCTCATGAAAAAGGAAGCGCCGCAAGGCGCTTCCTTTTTTGATAATTCAGCGCTCTTCGCGGAAGTAATTCAGACCCAGAGAAGCGGGCGGCTGCTTTTCCTTGTTGTTGCGCATACTCGAAATGATGAGTACGATGACCGTGACCACATAGGGCAGGATCTTATAGAGCTGCGTGGGAATGAACGCGATGACCAGACGCAGGTAGAGGATCATCAGCGCGCCGAAGAGCACGCTGCCCCAGATCGCGCCCAGCGGACGCCACAGGCAGAAGATGACCAGCGCGACGGCGAGCCAGCCGACGCCGGAAAGGCCCTCGTGGTTCCACACACCGCCCGCGATGGTCATGATGTAGACCATGCCGCCGACGGCGCTCACACCGCCGCCGATGACGGTGGCGAGGTACTTATAGCGCGTGACGTTGATGCCGGCGGCGTCCGCGGTCGCGGGGCTCTCGCCCACGCTGCGCAGGTACAGGCCGCTGCGGGTCTTGTTGAGGTACCAGTACAGCGCGACGGCGCAGGCAACGGCGAGGTAGAAGAAGAAGCTGTTGCCGAAGAGGATGCCGCCGACCACCGGAATGTCCTGCAGGCCCTTGGGGAAGGGGGAGTTCTGGAAGTAGCCCTTGAGCATATTGCTCACGGAGATGTAGCCGTTCTCGCTCACGCGCATATACTCGCCGATGAACTGGCCGATGCCCGTGCCGAAGATGGACAGCGCCAGACCGGTGACGTTCTGATTCGCGCGCAGCGTGATGGTCAGGAAGCTGAAGATCAGCGAGGCGATCGCGCCGGCGAGGAAGGCGAAGAAGATGCCGACGAGGATGGCGACGAAGCCGTTGGGGGAGGAGGAGAGCTTCTCATAGTAGTACACGCCGCCGAGGCCGAGCGCGCCGCCCATGAACATGATGCCCTCCACGCCGAGGTTGAGGTTGCCGGACTTTTCCGTCAGGATCTCGCCGAGCGTACCGAACAGCAGCGGGGTGCCGTAGGTGATGGCGGCGATAATGAGGGTGATAAGCAAAGTCATTCCTTAGCCGCCTCCTTTTCGGTCTTCGACGAGCGGAAGATGAGTCGATAGTTGATGAAGAACTCGCAGCCGAGCATACAGAAGAGCAGGATGCCAGTAATGATGTCGGAGATCGAGGCGGGCACGGCCAGACGGGTCTGAAGCGTTTCGGCGCCCTTGGAGATGATCGCGAGCATCATGGAAATGACGATCATCGCGAAGGCGTTGAGCTGGCTGAGCCATGCGACCGTGATGGAGGTGAAGCCGACGCCGGCGGCGACGCCGTCGTAGAGCGTGGTGTTCGCGCCGGAGGCAACGATAAAGCCGACCAGACCGGAGATCGCACCGGAGAGGAACATCGTGCGCATCATGACATGGCCGACGTTCATGCCCGCGTAGCGGGCGGTGTTGATGGAGTCGCCGATGACGGCAATCTCGTAGCCGTGCTTGGTGTGGTTCATGTAAACGTGCATGAACACGACGAGGATCAGCACGATGATCCAGCCGCAGTGAACGCCCAGGACCTTCGGCAGTGTGGCCGCCCTATCGAACTGGGGGATGATCTGCGAGCCGGGACGGCCTTCCCACGGACCGCCCTGCAGCCAGCGGACGACGCCGATGATGATGTAGTTCATCATGAGAGTGAAGAGCGTTTCGTTGGTGTTCCACTTGGCCTTGAAGAAGGCGGGGATCAGCGCCCAGATGCCGCCGGCGACAGCGCCCGCCAGACCCATGATGAGGAGCAGGACAGCGGACGGGACCTTGCCGACCCAGTAGAGGGCGAAGTAGCTCGCGGCGATGGCGCCCGCGGTGATCTGACCCTCGGCGCCGATGTTCCAGAAGCGCATCTTGAAGCAGGGGGCGATGGCCAGCGCGCAGCCGAGCAGAGGCACGGCGAGCTTGACGGTCTGACGGATGGCTGTCTTTTTGCCGAGCGCGCCGGTGATGATGGTGGCGTAGCCGTCGATCGGCGTGGCGCCGTCGGGCAGGGCGATCATCATGACGAGGCCGCCGAGCAGGAGCGCGAGGACGATGGAGGCAAGGCGGATGCACCAGACCTTCCAGGGCTCCATCATGTCCCGCTTGGCGAGACGGATCAGGGGTACCTTATTCTCGTTATGCATGGACCGCTTCCTCCTTTCCGCCGCCGACGCGGGTCATCATCAGGCCGATCTCTTCCTTGGTGGCGGTGCGGGCATCGACGATGCCGCTGACCTTGCCGCCGCAGAGCACGAGGATGCGGTCGCACAGCTCAAGCAGCACGTCCAGATCCTCGCCGACGAAGATGACGGCGACGCCCTTCATCTTCTGCTCGGTCATAAGGTTGTAGATGGTGTAGGAGGTGTTGATGTCCAGACCGCGCACAGCGTAGGCGGACATCAGCACGTTCGGCGCGGACGCGATCTCGCGGCCGACGAGCACCTTCTGCACGTTGCCGCCGGACATACGGCGGACGGGGAACTCGGTGCTGGGGGTGACGACCTCCAGCTCCTTCCAGATGTTCAAGGCAAGCTCGTTCGGATCCTTACGGTTGACAAACACGCCCTTGCCCTTCTTCCAGGAGCGGAGCATCATGTTGCCGGTCATGCCCATCGAGCCGACAAGGCCCATGCCGAGACGGTCCTCAGGGACGAAGGCAAGCGCGACGCCGGACTTTTTGATCTGCATCGGCGTCTTGCCGACCAGCTCGGACTCCGGAGCGCCCTCGGGCGTGTAGCGGATGCTGCTGCCCTCGGCGACGGGATAGAGGCCGGCGATGGACTCAAGCAGCTCGCGCTGACCGCTGCCGGCGATGCCCGCCACGCCGAGGATCTCGCCGCCCATGGCGGTGAAGGAGACGTGGTCGAGGCGGACGACGCCCTCGTTGTCGTAGCAGGTGACATCCTGCAGCGTCAGGCGCGGAACGGGATTCTCATAGCGCGGACGGTCGATGTTGAGCGTGACCGCGTGGCCGACCATCATGTCGGTCAGCGCCTGCGGGTTGGTCTCGCTCGTGTTGACCGTGCCGATGTACTGGCCCTTGCGCAGCACCGCGACCTTGTCCGACAGGGACATGACCTCGTGCAGCTTGTGGGTGATGATGACGATGGCCTTGCCGTCGGCGCGCATATTGCGCAGCACGTTGAAGAGCTTCTCGGTCTCCTGCGGGGTGAGGACGGCGGTGGGCTCGTCGAGGATGAGCGTGTCCGCGCCGCGGTAGAGGACCTTGACGATCTCGACCGTCTGCTTCTGGGAGACGGACATATCGTAGATCTTCTTGGTCGGGTCGATGTCGAAGCCGTAGCGGTCGCAGATCTCCTTGACCTTGGCGTTGGCGGCCTTGATGTCCAGCTTGCCCGGCTCGTCGAGACCGAGGACGATGTTCTCCGCCGCGGTGAACACGTCCACGAGCTTGTAGTGCTGGTGGATCATGCCGATGTGGTTGTCGAAGGCATCCTTCGGCGAGCGGATGGAGGTGAGCACACCGTTGACGTAAATTTCGCCCTCGTCGGGGAAATAGATGCCGGCGAGCATATTCATCAGAGTCGTCTTTCCGCTGCCGTTTTCACCGAGCAGGGAAAGGATCTCGCCTCGGTTGATGGTCAGGTCGATGCTGTCGTTTGCGACGACCTTGCCAAAGCGCTTGGTAATGTGTCTGAGTTCAACTGCACAATTGTTGTCCAAGGTCCTGTCATCCTTTCTTTCGAACCCGGCCGGCGGGGAGACCGGCGGTCGGGATCAGGCTGCAGCCACCTTACCGGAGAGGGGGACCGCGTCTCCGATAATTGCTGATTATTCAATACCTATACTAACATAATTCAAGCATGATGTAAATGGAAAAGCTATCGTCGAATCCGTCAAAAATCGGAAGAAAAAACCGGAACAATCCACAAAAAGTTTGATTCCCTAAAAAATTTTCAGCAAAAAGTGAAAAAAGGAAGCCGCCCGCAGGCGGCTTCCTTTGATGTAAGGGATATCTTAGAACGCGGAGTTGAGCCACTCGATGCCGTCGATCTTGATGGCGAAGTAAGGAGCGGACTGGAAGTAGGACTCGTGGAAGGCACCGTCGAACACGGCTTCCTCGGAGTCGGGGGTGAAGTCGCCGTCGGTATCCAGAGCGAAGGCGGAGGTCAGGGTCTTGCCCTCCACGGTGAAAGTGGAGGTGTCGAAGACCTTGATGGAGCCGTCAGCCAGACCGGCCTCGACCTCGGCGAGCTTCTCAGCGGTGCCGGGGGCGGCGATCTTTTCGTTGAGCTCGGTCAGGACGACGTCGCCGTGATCATAGCCGTAGCAGTAATCCTGATCGAATTCCTGGCCGTTGGCAACGCTCTCGATGGCATAGACGAAGTAGTTCGTCCAGTCGATGCGGCAGCCGATGATGGAGGCATCGGGAGCAACGCCGGTCATGTCGTTATTGTAGCCGGTGTGGAACGCGCCCTTGGACTGCGCCATGGTGGCGGGGGTGGTGTTGTCGGAGTGCTGGGAGATGAGCTTGCAGCCGAGGTCGCACAGAGCGGAGGCGGCGTTGGACTCTTCGGTGGCGTCAGACCAGGAGCCGACGAACTGGACCTTCATGGTCACGCTCGGGCAGACGGAGCGGGCGCCCAGGAAGTAGGAGGTCATACCAGAGATGACTTCGGCGAAGGAGAACGCGCCGACGTAGCCGATGACGGCCTCTTCGGGCTTGATGGTGCCTTCGTCGATGAGCTGCTGGAGCTTCATACCGGCAGCGACGCCGGCGAGGTAACGGCCTTCATAGATGTTGGCGAAGGCGTTGTGGGTGTTGTCGAGGCCATCGTTCCAGGAGCCCTGGTTGGTGCAGCCGACGAACTGGATCTCGGGATAGTCGGGAGCGACCTTGAGCATGAAGGGCTCGAAGCCGTAGGAGTTGTTGAAGATGAGCTCGCAGCCCTCTTCGGCCAGCTCGATGTTGGCGTCCTCGCAGGTGGAGTCTTCGCCGATGTTGTACTTGACGACCCAGTCAACATTGATGCCCTTGGCGGCGAGCGCCTCGGTGGCGGATTCCTTACCGCGGATGAAGTTGTAGGTGTAGCCCTGGTCGTTCTCGTCGCCGATGCAGATCAGGCCGACCTTGATGGTCTTGGTCTCGGTTTCGGTGTTCTGCTGCTGATCGTCATTGCTGGGAGTCTCGTTCTGAGTCTTATTGCCGCAGGCAACGAGAGACAGCACCATGATGACGGAGAGCAGGATCGCAAGAAGCTTCTTCATTTGGATAAATCCTCCTTAAAAATTGGTATGCCCCTGAGGACAATACCTTTGAACAGTATCATACAAAATTTTCAAGCAAAACGCAACGGGCAAACGAAAAAAAGAATTGAAAACATAACCAAAGTTGCTGAAAAATTTTTAGCGAAAGCGGCGAAAAAGCGGAAAAAGGACTGAAAAAGCAAACAAAAGGTTTGCCCTTGCGGGCAAACCTTTTGTATAAGTTGTACGGAACGTTTGGAGATTTATCCGAACCGCTCTTACTGGTGGACGCGGGTGCCGGTCTTGCCGGAGATGCCGTCGGCGGCCTTCTCGAGCAGGGTGATGAGGGCAACGCGGCCGGGCTTGGACTCGGCGAAGGACAGGGCGGCCTGCACCTTGGGCAGCATGGAGCCGGGCGCGAACTGCTTCTCCTCGATGTACTTGCGGGCGTCGGCGGGGGTGAGATCGTCAAGACCCTTCTGGTCGGGCTTGCCGAAGTTGATGGCGACCTTCTCGACCGCGGTCAGGATGACGAGCATATCGGCGTCGAGCAGCTCGGCGAGCTTGGCGGAGGCAAAGTCCTTGTCGATGACGGCGGGCGTGCCGTAGAGCTTGCCGTCCTTACGCACAACGGGGATGCCGCCGCCGCCGACGGTGATGACGACGGTGCCGTTATCGACGAGCGCCTTGACGGTGTTCTTCTCGATGACGTCGATCGGCTTGGGGGAGGGAACGACCTGACGGTAGCCGCGGCCGGCGTCCTCGACCATGGTGTAGCCCTTCTCGGCGGCGATGCGGTCGGCGGTCTCCTTATCATAGAACGCACCGACGGGCTTGGTGGGATGCTGGAAGGCGGGGTCGGCCTCGTCGACGAGCACCTGCGTGACGACGGTGGCGACGTCCTTGGCCATGCCGCGGGAGGCGAGCTCGTTGCCGATGGCGTTCTGGAGGTGATAGCCGATGTAGCCCTGGCTCATAGCGCCGCACTCGGGGAAGGGCATATCGGACTTGATGGCCTTGGCCTCGGCGGCGGTGGCCATGCCGAGGTTGATCATGCCGACCTGGGGACCGTTGCCGTGAGCGATGATGACCTCGTTGCCCTGCGCGATCAGGTCGACGATGGGCTTGGCGGTCTCGGTGACGAGAGCGAGCTGCTCATAGGGAGTGTTGCCCAGCGCGTTGCCGCCGAGCGCAATGACGATGCGTTTACCCATGGTGATATATCTCCTTAAAAAATAAATTTGAACCGTTCGGTCGGCGCAATGGCCGAATTTCCATTGCTTTCCGCCTATATTATAGGCAATGCTGCACGAGACTGCGAGACATTTCCCGTGATTTTTCTTGTATTTTACCGCTTTCCTGAGTGAAGCGGCCGAAGAAAAAGGGCGGCTTCTGCCGCCCTTTTCAGTTGTGCGCGGTCTCTTAGAACATCTTGCGCTCGGCGTCGGACTTGTCCATCTCCATGAGAGCGCGGACGGGGTCCTTGACCTGTGCGAGGAAGATCATCGCGGCGATGATGTAGGGCTTGTAGGAGGCCTGCTTGTACAGAGGAACAATGTAGCGGTCGAACACGGAGTTGTCGACCTCGCCCTCGGGGCAGGAAAGACCGGAAATGTCGGCGGGCAGGCAGTGCAGATAGAGCGCCTTGCCGTCCTTCGTGAGCTTCATCATCTCTTCGGTGCAGGCCCAATCCTTGTGCTCGGCGTTCTGCGCGAGGAGCTTCTTCTCCAGCGCGTCGATGCCGGCCTTGTCGCCCTTCTGGTAGAGCTTGGTGCGCTCCTCCATGGCCTTGAACGGAGCCCAGGACTTGGGATAAACGATGTCGGCGTCCCGGAAGGCTTCCTTCATGTCGTTGCACTTCTTGAAGCTGCCGCCGGTGGCCGCCGCGTTCTTCTTGGCGATCTCCTCGACCTCGGGCATGACCTCATAGCCCTCGGGATGGGCGAGGGTGACGTCCATGCCGAAGCGGGTGAACAGGCCGATGACGCCCTGCGGGACGGACAGGGGCTTGCCGTAGCTGGGGGAATAGGCCCAGGTCATGGCGACCTTCTTGCCCTTGAGGTTCTCCACGCCGCCGAAGTAATGGATGATGTGGAGCATATCGGCCATGCACTGGGTGGGATGGTCAACGTCGCACTGGAGGTTGACGAGCGTCGGGCGCTGCTCGAGGATACCGTCGCGGTAGCCCTCTTCGAGCGCGTCGATGAAGGTCTTCTGATACTTGTGGCCCTCGCCGATGAACATATCGTCGCGGATGCCGATGACGTCAGCCATGAAGGAGACCATGTTGGCGGTCTCGCGCACGGTCTCGCCGTGGGCGATCTGGCTCACCTTCTCGTCGAGCACCTGCTCCTCAAGACCGAGGAGGTTGCAGGCGGAGGCGAAGGAGAAGCGGGTGCGGGTGGAATTGTCGCGGAAGATGGAAATGCCGAGGCCGGAGTTGAACACCTTGGTGTTCTTGTTGCGCTCGCGCAGGTCGCGCAGGGCGTCCGCCACGGTGAAGACCGCGTCGATCTCCTCGTCGGTCTTGTCCCAGGTCCAGTAGAAGTCGTTCTTGTACATATTGTTGATGTGGAGCGTTTCGAGATGACGCGCCAGTTCGACAGTCTTGCTCATGGTGATGATTCTCCTTTATCTTTTTTGTATCGCTTGTTGGCGGTTTACTTGATGTCGTTGCCCGTCAGCTCCTGACGGAAGCTGGTGGCGGAGCCGTCCTTGTTCTCGGGGTGATAGAGACCCGGAACGGCGGCGTAGAGCGCGGCGCAGGTGACGAGGTCCTGCTTCCAGGTGATCTCGTTGGGGGCATGGGCCTGAGACTCGGCGCCGGGACCGAAGCCGACGCAGGGGATGCCGTAGCGGCCCTGAATGGAAACGCCGTTGGTGGAGAAGGTCCACTTGTCGGTCAGAGGACGGCCGGTGCGGGTGGACATGGCCTTCTCGTCCGCGCCGATGCGCTCGGTGCCCCAGAGAGCGTGGTGCGCGTCGACGAGCGCCTGAACGTGGGGCGCGGTCTCCTTGTTGATCCAGGTGGGGAAGAAGGCCTCGGTCTCATAGACGTGGCCGGTCCAGGACGGACGGTCATACATATACATGGACACCTTGACGTCCTTGGCGTACTTCTTGCAGGCGGGCAGATCCTCGATCTCCTTCAGGCAGGACTGGTAGGTCTCGCCCGCGGTCATGCGGCGGTCGATGGAGATGGAGCAGGAGTCCGCAACAGCGCAGCGGGAGGGAGAGGTGTAGAAGATCTGGCTGGTGGTGCAGGTGCCGCGGCCGAGGAAGCGGGCATCCTCCCAGTGCTCGGGATTGTACTTCGGGTCGAGCATCTTCACGAGGCCCTTGACTTCCTTGTCGTCGCCGGCGTCGTTCTCGTTGAGGTCGCGGACGTTGAGCAGGACCTCAGCCATCTTGTGAATGGCGTTGTCGCCGCGCTCGGGCGCGGAGCCGTGGCAGGAGACGCCGTGCATATCGACGCGGATCTCCATGCGGCCGCGGTGACCGCGGTAGATGCCGCCGTCGGTGGGCTCGGTGGAGATGACGAACTCGATCTGGTCGCGCGCGTCCTCGGGACCCTTGAAGTATTCGTTGACGATGGACTGCCAGCACATACCGTCGCAGTCCTCCTCCTGCACGGAGCCGACGACCATGATCTTGTAGCCCTCGGGGATGAGGCCGAGGTCCTTCATGATCTTCGCGCCGTAGGTGGCGGAGGCCATGCCGCCCTCCTGGTCGGAGCCGCCGCGGCCGTAGATGACCTTCTCGTCCTCGTAGCCCTGATAGGGGTCGTGGGTCCAGTTTTCGATGTTGCCGATGCCGACGGTGTCGATGTGGGAGTCGAGCGCGATGATCTTGTCGCCCGTGCCCATCCAGCCGATGACGTTGCCGAGCTTGTCGAACTCGACCTTGTCGTAGCCGAGCTTCTTCATTTCCTCGGCAATGCGGTTGGCGACACCCTTTTCCTCGCAGCTCTCGCTGGGAATGGCGATCATGTCGCGCAGGAAACGGGTCATGTCCGCCTGATAGCCTTGAGCAGCCTTTTTGATCGCTTCAAAATCCATGAGAAAACCTCCGTGCATAAATTCAGATTTGTCTATTGTATTTTTCATTTCCGTTTACTCTGCCTCTATCATAGCATAAGCTTCGGCAAAGTCAAACAAAAAATTTGCAAATCTGAAAATTTTTTTGAAAAAATGATTGCTTTTTCTTTTATCTATGGTATGATGTAAACGTGAAAACAGCGTAAGGGAGGAGATAAACTATAGAAGCGTCAAAGCTGGAGACTCTGCGGCAGATTGCCAAGGGCATCGCCGCCCAGTTCGGCAGCAGCTGCGAGGTCGTGGTCCACGACGTGGCTGCCAAGCATCCCGAGCATTCCATCGTCATCATCGAGAACGGACACGTCACGGGCCGCAAGGTTGGCGACGGCGCATCCCACGTCGCGATGGAGCAGGTGCGCAACGCGGACGCGCAGCCCATGGATCACCTGAGCTACCTCACCAAGACGCCGGACGGCAAGATCTTAAAGTCCTCCACGATGTACATTCGCGGCAAGGGCGGCAAGGTCGTGGCCATCCTCGGCATCAACTACGACATCTCCTCGCTTCTGATGGTCGAGAGCGCCGTGCGCGAGCTGACCGCCGCGGGCGACAGCACGCAGACGGAGCCGGAGAAGATCATCAACGTCAACGACGTGCTCGACGAGCTCATCGCCCAGTCGGTCGCCCTCGTGGGCAAGCCTGCGGCGCTGATGAACAAGGAGGACAAGATGCGCGCCATCGGCTTTTTGAGCCAGAGCGGTGCATTCCTCGTCACCAAGTCCGGCGACAAGGTCGCCAAATACTTCGGAATTTCAAAATATACACTTTATTCTTACATTGACAAACAACAGGAGGACAAGCAAAATGGGTAAAATCGATCTGAGCATCAACAAGGTCGGACTGGAGCATAACATCCGGAAGGCCAAGGAAAACAACGTCATCATCCCCACCATCGCGCAGATGCAGCATCCCGAGACCATTCCCGAGAAGATCCAGGCCAAGCTGAAGAACGTGGGTCTGTGGGACGTCAACCCCCTCAACCTCTTCCGCATCACCTGGAAGAATGAGGCGAAGGAGTCCGGCGGCCTCTTTCAGGAGGTCCCCAACTATGTAGAGATCCCCAGCGAGCTTTCTGGCGTACCCTGCCGCATCATCGCAATGGCGGGCAAGTGGTTCCCCACGGGCTGCCACAAGGTCGGCGCCTCCTTCGGCTGCCTCGCTCCGCGTCTGGTCACCGGCCAGTTCGACGCCAACTATCACCACGCCGTTTGGCCCTCCACCGGCAACTACTGCCGCGGCGGCGCGTTCAACTCCAAGCTCTTGGCCGTTGACTCCGTTGCCATTCTCCCCGCCGAGATGAGCAAGGAGCGCTTCGACTGGCTGAGCAAGATTGCCGGTCAGGTCATCGCTACGCCCGGCTGCGAGTCCAACGTCAAGGAGATCTTCGACAAGACCTGGGAGCTCAAGCAGGATCCCAGCATGATGATCTTCAACCAGTTCGAGGAGATGGGCAATCCGCTGTGGCACTACAACGTCACGGGCTACGCCCTCGCGGACCTCTTTGAAGCCGTCAAGAAGCCCGGCCAGAACTTTGCCGGCGCCTGCTTCACCTCCGGCTCCGCCGGCACCATGAGCGCGGGCGACCTGCTCAAGGAGCGTTATCCCGGCCTCAAGCTCGGTGTGGGCGAGGCGCTGCAGTGCCCCACCATTCTCGAGAACGGCTTCGGCGGCCACCGCATCGAGGGCATCGGCGACAAGCACATTCCCTGGATCCACAACGTGAAGAACACCGATATGGCTATCGCCATCGACGATGAGGACAGCCAGCGCCTGCTGCGCCTGTTCAACACCAAGGAAGGCCAGAAGTACCTCAAGGAAGACCTCAAGCTCTCCGACGAGCTGATCGAGAAGCTGACCTGGCTCGGCATCTCCGGCATCGCGAACGTCCTTTGCTGCATCAAGATGGCGAAGTATTATGAGCTGACCGAGAACGACGTGGTCGCCACCGTCCTGACCGACTCCGCCGCGATGTACGGCAGCCGCATCGAGGAGCTCAACGAGATGCACGGCGCGTACAACGTCGAGGAAGCCAAGCTCGACCACAACCTCCACATGCTCGGCCTCAAGACCGACAACCTGATGGAGCTGACCTACACTGACCGCAAGCGCATCCACAACCTGAAGTATTACACCTGGGTCGAGCAGCAGGCCCGCGACGTCAAGGACCTCAACGCGCTCTGGTACGACACCAAGGGCACCTGGGACGCCGTCCACGCGCAGGCTGCCGAGCTCGACGAGCTCATCAACGAGTTCAACGAGGCCACCGGCCTTCTCAAGGCGCTCTAAGAAGCAAAGACGCAGCCTGCTCCGAAACGCCGCCGCAGCAGCGGTCGAGCGGAAAGAGGAGCAGACCGGATCGAAAGCCGAATAAGATTTCATTGCACAGCGTGTGCAGCATCCCCGCAGATAGGGGCCGGCAATGGCAGGTCAAGGGCGCGGCCCTTGCGCTTCTCTGGGGTTTCCAAAAGGGGATATCTCTTACGGTAAGAGATATCCCCTTTTGAGCGGCATCTGCGCCTGTGCAGGTATATGTCTCCTCAGCCGCTGCTGCGGCGGGGTTACGAAGCGATTGCTTTTGCTGCGGGATTCGAGACCATTTTCAATCTTCCGTTTTAGGAGAAATTATTATGCTGAAAAATGTGAAATGCGCGCGCTGCGTCAAGTGCGGCAAGGAATACGAGGCTACGCCCAACCTCACCAACTGCTCGTGCGGCGGTATCCTCGACATCATCTACGATTACGATTACATCAAGACCAATCTCACCAAGGAAAAGCTCAAGAGCCGCCCGAACACGATGTGGCGCTACCGCGAGCTGCTGCCCGTGGAGGAGCCCACGCCCGACACGCCGCTGCGCGTGGGCTGGAGCCCGCTCTACGAGGAGGACCGTCTTGCGAAGCTCCTGGGCCTCAAGAAGCTGTGGGTGAAAGACGACGGCCAGAACCCCACCGCGTCCCTCAAGGACCGTGCCTCCGCCATGGCGGTCGCCAAGGCGAAGGAGGCGGGCGCGGAGATCATCGCCTGCTCGTCCACGGGCAACGCGGCCTCGTCGCTGGCAGGCAACGCCGCCGCCGCGGGTCTCAAGACCTTCATCTTCGTTCCCTCCCGCGCCCCCAAGGGCAAGGTCGCGCAGCTGATGACCTTCGGCGCGAACGTCATTTCCGTGCAGGGCAACTATGAAGAGACCTTCGAGCTTTCCAAGAAGGCCATTGACAAGTGGGGCTGGTACAACCGCAACGCCGCCATCAACCCCTACCTCTCCGAGGGCAAGAAGACTGTCTCGCTCGAGATCGCCGAGCAGCTCGGCTGGAAGATGCCCGACTACCTCGCCATCTCCGTCGGCGACGGCTGCACCATCGCGGGCGTGTGGAAGGGTCTCAAGGACCTCTACGCCATCGGCTTTATCGACAAGCTGCCGCGCCTGATCTCCGCGCAGGCGGAGGGCTGCCACCCCATCAACCGCGCCATCGCGGAGAATAAGCCCTGGGAGCCGATGGAGGAGAATACCCTCGCCGACTCCATCGCCGTCGGCGTGCCGCGCAACGCGGACAAGGCGCTCATGGCGATCCGCGAGTCCAACGGCATCGTGGTCAACGTGACCGACGAGGAGATCATGGCGGCGCAGAAGCTGCTCGGCACCACCTGCGGCGTGTTCGGCGAGCCGGCGGGCGTGACCGGCACGGCGGGCGTGAAGAAGCTCTGCGAGCAGGGCGTGCTCGGCGCGAACGACACGGTCGTCTCCGTCGTCACCGGCAACGGCCTCAAGGATGTTGCCAACGCCATCAAGTTCTGCGGCGAGCCGATGAGCCTGCCGAACGACCTTGACCTGCTGGTCGAGGAGTTTGACAAGCGCGGCATCGAGACCAAATGAGAGAAAAAATAGCGCCGCGCGAGTTTTGGAACCGCCGCTCGCAGCATTATGACGGGCAATCGGGAGCGGCGTATGCGGACGCCTACCGCAAAACGGCGGAGCGCATCCGCCCCTATCTCACGCCGAACGACCGTGTGCTGGATTTCGCCTGCGGCACGGGACTTGTCACGCTGCCGGTCGCGCAGATGGCCGCCGAGGTGTGCGCCATCGACATTTCGGACGAGATGGTGCGGCATCTGAAGAAAAAAATAGCAGAGCAGGGGGTCGGCAACGTCAGCGCCTCGTGCATGGATCTCTTTGACGATAGCCTGCGGCCCGACAGCTTTGACGCGGTGGTGGCCTGCAATGTGCTGCTCTACCTCGAAAACCGCGCGGAGGTGCTCACGCGCATCCATGAGCTGCTGCGGCCGGAGGGAGTATTCCTTTCGGCGACGGACTGCCTGGGCGAGCGGCTCACACGCGAGGGCGTTCGCAAGTGGTGGCGCAGCCACACGGGGAAAATGCCCTATGTGTCGTTTGACCGTATGCACACGCTGGAGGCGTCCATCGCCGCGGCTGGCTTTGAGGTGCTGGAGACCGAAAACCTGTTTCCCGCGCCGCCGAACCTCTTTGTCGCAGCAAGAAAAAAGTGAACGAACACAGGAGCGCGGACCAACGGCCCGCGCTCCTCTTGCGCTCAGACGAAGTATTTGTTGACGATGGGGACCCGGCTCAGCAGCGCGGAGACCAAAAAGGACAGCGTGCCGATGAGCAGCGTCAGAAGCGGCACGGAAAAGAAGGCGTTGCAGGAGAGCGTGTTGACGCCGAGAAATTGATCGAACGTCTCGATGAACAGCGGATGCACGAGGTAGGCGCCGAAGCTCCAGCGGGAGAGCGCGCGGATGCGCGCGTGTCCCTTTTCGCCGAGTGAGGGAAAATTCAAATGCCTGCGGGCGAATACAAAGACAGCGAGACACATCAGCAGCACACCGACCGAGTCGTAGTTGTAGAAGAGCACGGTGGCGGTGCCCAGACGGCGGGAGGCATAGGACGTCATAACGACGGTGACGATGAGACCGGCCGCGCCGAGCGCATAGCACCAACGGGCCGCTTTGGGCGAAAGCTCCTTGCGGCTGAGATAGCGGCCCAGCATAAAATAGGCGGCAAAGCCGAGCGTGAAGTGATAGTATAGCATTCCCGACAGCGAGAGGTAGCTGCTGTAGAGCGGCCAGGAAAACAGAGAAAGAAGTGCGCCGAGCTGCGGCAGCAGAAAGTTGAAAACAAGCGCAAGCAGCAGAAAATAGCGCAGCAGCGTCTCGTTCTGCGCGATGGGCCGCAGCAGCGGGACGATCAGATACAGTCCCACGATCATAAACAGAAACCACATGTGGTAGTGACCGGAGAAAAACAGCGTGACCGCGGTGGACAGGGCGCATTTGTTGAAGAAGTATGCGTAAGCGGCATAGAGCGCAGACCAGAAAACAAAGGCCGTAACGATACGCAGGACGTTTTTTCGCAGGATCTGCCGCAGGCTTTGCGTGCCGGCGAGAAAGAATACGCCGCTGATCATCACGAAGACGGGAACGGTCCAGCGGACGAGGCTGTCATACAGGTTAAAGGCCTGCCACGCGGTTGAATAGATATCGGTGTCCGCCCAATGCTGCGCGGAAAGGTGGAGTGCAACGACGGCAAAGGTCGCCGCGACGCGCAGCACGTCATAGCAGGCGACGCGCTGCGATCCGGATCGTTCCATGGTTATTCCTCCGTTGCCGCTTCGGCGGCTTCGGCCGCATCGGCGGGGGCGGCTTCCTCTGCGAGAGTATTTTGCGCCTCGACAGCCTCCTGTGCGGCAGAAAATTCCTGTGCGACACACGTGGCGGACTGTACCTGCGCTTGAGCTTGTGCCTGTGCTTGAGCTTGAGTCTGAGCCGCCTCACGCGCGGCGGCCTCAGCCTCGGCGCGCTCACGCTCGGCGGCGGCGCCCTCGGCGCGGGCGCGGGAGACCTCCTCTTCCTTCTGCTTCTCCGCCTGCTTCATGGCCTTGTCGAGCCTGCGCCGGCTGGAGCGCTTCTCCATTCTGTGCGCAACGCGCAGCACGAGGAAGAGCAGCACGAGACCCACGCCGAACCAGCTCCAGAAGCCGAGGGTGATGAGCGTTTTGAGCGTCCACAGCTCGGCCTGGATGCCGAGGAAGCAGCACACCACCGACGCGGCGAGCGCCGCGCCGAAGAGAATGACCCACAGCACCGACTTGACCGCGGAGGTCTTGCGCACGCGCAGGTGCGCGATCAGAAACAGCACCGCGAGCAGGAACAGCGCGGGATACTGCGAAAACAGAATGGTACGAAGGTTCATGGAAGCGTTCCTCTTTTCTTCTCTTGTTTTGCTCAGAGGGTGCAGAGCCCGCGGCGGAGGTATTGACCCTCGGGGCCGCCGACGATCCTGCCGTCCTCGACCATCAGGCTGCCGCGCAGGTAGACCTTAGCGATGCCGCCCTCGGTGCGCAGACCCTCAAAGGGAGTGTAGCCGGCCTTTGTGACCATGTCGCGCGCGGAGAGGATGTGGCTGGCCCTGGGATCGTAGACCACGATGTCCGCGTCGGAGCCCGCGGCGATGACGCCCTTGCGGGGATAGAGCCCGTAGAGCTTCGCGGGATTTTCGCACAGGGCGCGGCACATTCCGGCGACGGTCATTCTGCCCGCGGCGACGCCGCGGGTGTAGACGACCTCGCCGCGCGTCTCCACGCCGGGCAGACCGCCGGGGATCTTCGTGAAGTCCTCGCGGCCCATGTCCTTCTGCGCGAGGGTGAACGAGCAGTGGTCGGTGGAGATGGTCTGGATCTCACCGCGGCGCAGACCGCGCCAGAGCGCGCGCTGATTTTCCTCGGCGCGGATGGGCGGCGCGCAGACATAGCGCGCGGCCATGGACCAGTTGGCGTCGTAGTACACGCCGTCGTCGAGGGTGAGGTACTGCGGGCAGGTCTCGACATAGACCCTCTGCCCGCGGGCGCGGGCAAAGGCGACCTCGTCGAGCGCCTCGCGGTTGGTCAGGTGGACGATGACCACCGGCGCGTCCGCCGCCTCGGCGATGCGCAGCAGCCGCGCGACCGCCTCGGCCTCGAGATAGTCGGGCCTCGCCTCGGGGTGGGCGGAAACGTCCGCCGCGCGGCCCGCGGCCTTGAGCTCGGCAATGCGCGCGTCGATCACGCCGGCGTTCTCGCAGTGGACGCCCGCGATGCCGCCGCGCTTTTTCAGCGCCTTGAGCGCGGAATACACCGCGCCGTCGCCGATCATCATGGCGGGGTAGGTGAGGTACATCTTAAAGGACGTGATGCCAGCGGCGAACATATTGTCCAGCTCGCCCTCGATGCCCTCGTTCCAGTCGTCGATGGTCATGTGGAAGCCGTAGTCGCACGAGCATTTGCCGTCGGCCTTTTTGTGCCAGAGGTCAAGACCGTAGGCAAGCGTCTCGCCCTTGTTCGGGCAGGCGAAGTCGATGATGGTGGTCGTGCCGCCGCGGATGGCGCTGCGGGTGCCAGACGCGAAATCGTCGGCGGTGGTCGTGTTGCACACGTCGAGATCAAAGTGCGTGTGCGCGTCGATGAAGCCGGGGAAGAGGTAGCAGCCGGAAACGTCCGTCACCTCGGCGCTTTTTGCCTCGGCGGGGGAGATGTGGCCGACCTGAGCGATCTTCTCGCCGTCGAGCAGGACGTCCGCGCGGCGGGAGCCGCGGGGCGTGACGACAAAGCCGCCCCTGAGCAGTTTTTTCATATCCATTCAGCTCCTTTGTCTGAAAAATATTCATACACCTTTACCATAGCACGTTTTTGCCGCGATTTCCACAGAAAAAGAGAAATCGGCAAAAGCGACAAGAAAGCGCGGTGAAAATCTGTGATTATGGCGAGAGAATGCGGCTTGTGAAAAAGCGGAAAAGAAGATACAATAAACATATCCTGCCGAAGCTGTGCGCCCGATACGGACAAGCGCTCCGGCAAAAATTTTCAGGAGGAAAAAAGCTATGCGCAAGTTTTTGTCCCTGCTGCTGACACTGGCGATGGTCCTTTCCCTTGCCGTGACGGTCAATGCCGCCGCCCCCAAGGAAGATATCACCATCCTGCACACCAACGACGTCCACTGCGGCTATGAGGCCTATGCCAAGGTCGCAACGCTGCACAAGGACGCGGATCTGCTCGTGGACGCGGGCGACCACGTTCAGGGCGATGTCATCGGTACGCTCTCCAAGGGCGAGTACATCGTCGACATCATGAACTACCTCAAGTACGATGCGGCCGTTCCCGGCAACCATGAGTTCGATTACGGCATGGATCAGTTCCTGCACATTGCCAAGGATCTGGCCAAGTACCCGTATCTCTCCGCCAACTTCACCGGCAAGGACGGCAAGCCCTACTTCGACGCCTATAAGATCTTCGAGGTCAAGGGCGTGAAGGTCGCGTTCGTCGGCATCTGCACGCCGGAGACCTTTACCAAGTCCACCCCGACCTACTTCCAGGATGCCAACGGCAATTACATCTATGGCTTCTGCGAGGGCAATAACGGCGCTGACCTCTACAAGGCGGTGCAGAAGGCCATCGATGCGGCCAAGGCCGCAGGCGCCGATTATGTCATCGGCCTCGGCCATCTCGGCATCGACGAGCAGTCCTCTCCCTGGACGAGCAAGGAAGTCATTGCCAACACCACCGGCTTTGACGCCTTCATCGACGGCCACTCCCACTCCACCTTCTCCGAAACGATCAAGGATAAGTCCGGCAAGGAGGTCGTCTTTGAGCAGACCGGCACCAAGCTCGCCAACGTCGGCAAGCTGACCATCAAGACCGACGGCACCATCGCGCACGAGAACATTGACCTCTCCGCTGTTGAGGAGGACGCGGATGCCAAGGCTTACATTGCCGGCATCACCGAGAAGTTCGACGCGCTCCAGAAGAAGGTCGTCGCCAAGACCAGCGTGGAGCTGACCATCAACGGCGCGGACGGCAAGCGCGCGGTCCGCAATGCCGAGACCAACCTCGGCGACCTGTGCGCGGACGCCTACCGCATCCTGCTGGGCGCTGACATCGCCTTCGTCAACGGCGGCGGCGTGCGCGACAACATCAAGGTCGGCGACATCACCTACGGCGATATCATCAAGGTCCATCCCTTCGGCAACGAGGCCTGCCTCGTTGAGGTCACCGGTCAGCAGATCAAGGACGCTCTGGAGCTCGGCTCCGCGGCCTATCCCGGCGAGAGCGGCGGCTTCCTGCAGGTTTCCGGCCTGACCTACACCATCAATGCGGACATTCCCAGCTCCGTGGTGAAGAACGATAAGTCCGAGTTCGTCAAGGTCGACGGCGCGTACCGTGTGTCCGACATCATGGTCGGCGGTCAGCCCCTCGACGTCAACAAGACCTACACCCTCGCCTCCCATAACTACATGCTCAAGGATGTCGGCGACGGCTACACCATGTTCGGCACCAAGAACGTCAAGCTCCTCAAGGACGGCGTGATGATCGACAACCAGGTCCTCATCAACTACATCGTCAATAATCTCGGCGGCGTGGTCGGCGAGCAGTATGCCGCCCCGCAGGGCCGCATCACCATCAAGACCGCTGCTTCTGATGTCCCGACGAACGAAAGCGAAAAGGTCATCGCCGGCCGCGATACCACCGTGACCGAGGGCGATACCTACACCGTCGTCGCGGGCGACTGCCTGTGGAACATCGCCTACAAGCTCTACGGCACCGGCACGCTCTACACCAAGCTGGCTGAGGCCAACAAGCTCGCCGATCCGTATATCATCTACATCGGCCAGATCCTGACCGTTCCCGCCAAGTAAAAAACTGCACAATTAGGAAAGCCGCCCGTTTGGGCGGCTTTCTTTTATGCTTTTATGCTTCTCCTTCGCTTATGCGAACAGATAGCTGTACTTGTCGCGAATGGTGAAGATCAGCGCCTCAATATCCACCGGCAGATCGTTGTCGGAGGTGGTGAGATCGTAGTCGCGCTCCTCCGCCATGCGGACGCGGACGTGGTCGGCGTCGAGGAAGAGGACGCCGGGGTTTTTGCTCTCCGCCATATCCTCCGCCGTCTGGAAGAGGGTGAACTTGTCGTGGCAGGGCTCGCTGGCGTAGGGGCAGAACTGCGTGCAGTTGCCGCACTCGTTGCACATCTTGTCGACGTGGATGATCTGGTGGCTCTCGTCGGGCATGACGACCGCGACGTTCGCGCGGTTCGGGCAGGAGTCCACGCAGTTCTCGCAGACGGTGGAGCACTGCAGGCAGCGCTCGCCCTCGCACTTGCCGGACATCTTGAGGATGCCGTGCTTGGCGATGGCGTCGGACTCGGTGATGAACGCCTGCGCGGGGATCTCATACTCGTAGGGCGCGCCGATCACAGCCTCGGCAAAGCGGGCGGCATCGGCAATGCCCTCGACCACCGTGGCGGGGCCGCGGTGCGCGTCGCCCGCGCAGTACACGCCCTCGACATTGGTCTCAAACGCGGGGCCCTTGCGCTCCATCTCGATGCCGTTTGCGGCCATGAGGTCGGAATCGACCTGCTCGCCGACGGCGGAGAGCACGAGGTCGCAGGGGATGGAGAACTGCTCGCCGGACTTCACGGGGCTGCGGCGGCCGGTCTCGTCGGGCTCGCCGAGCACCATCTTGTCGCACAGCAGCATACCCTTGGCCTGCTTGACGGGAGCGGCCAGCTCGATGAACTCCACGCCCTCGTCGATGGCGAGCTGCAGCTCGTGCTCGTCGGCGGGCATGAACTTCTTGGTGCGGCGGTAGAGAATGGTGGCGTGCGCGCCCATGCGCTTGGCGACGCGGGCGGCGTCCATGGCGGTGTTGCCCGCGCCGACCACAACGATGTTGCCGGAGAGGTTGGGTTTGACCTGCTTCTTTTCCTTCTTCATCCACTCGATGACGCCCTGCACGTTGCCCTCGATGTCGAGCTTGCCGGCCTTCCACGCGCCGGTGGCGAGGAGGATGTGGGTGTAGCCCATTTCCTTCAGCTCCGCGACGGAGGGGGCGCTCTTGCCGCACTTGACCTCAACGCCATAGCGCAGCATCAGGGCGATGTCCTTGTCGATGGCCTCGTCGGAAATGCGGAAGGCGGGAATGACGTAGCGCGGCACGCCGCCGAGCTTGCGCTCACGCTCGAAGATGGTGGTCTCGATGCCGGCGCGGCCGCAGAAGTACGCCGCGGCGATACCGGTCGGGCCGCCGCCGATGATGGCGACGCGCTTGCCCTCGACGCGCTCGGGCAGCTTGATGGAGGCCATCAGGGCATTGTAGCCCTTCTGCGCGGCGAGGAGCTTGGTGTCGCGGATGTGGACGCTCTCCTCATAGAAATTGCGGGAGCACTTGCCCTGGCAGCGGTGCGCGCAGATGGTGCCGGTGATGAACGGCAGGGCGTTCTTCTCGGTGATGAGCTTGAGCGCGGGGCCGTAGAGACCCTTGCGGCACAGCTCGAGGTACTCGGGAATGGCCTGCTCGATGGGGCAGCCGCCCTTGCAGGGCGCGATGAAGCAGTCGAGCCAGGGCACCTGCTCGGTGGACTTGCGGCTGGGCAGGGGCTTGATGGGCTTGAGGTGATGGTAATTCGTGCGGGCGGAGGCGGCGAGGTCGGAGATGGCGGCGGAGTCGGTGCCGGCGAAGGCGCGGTACTCCATCGGCTCGACCTTCTCGACCATCTGGAGCAGGCGGTTGTAGCCGCCCGGCTTGAGAATGGTGGTGGCGACGGTGATGGGCCAGATGCCCGCGGCAAAGAGCTTATCGCAGTTGAAGTATTCCGCGCCGCCGGCGAAGGAGATACGCATCTTGCCGCCGAACGCGCGGGAGATGCGATTGCACATCTCGATGGTCAGCGGGAAGAGGCTGCGGCCGGACATATACATCTCGTCGTTCGGCAGCTCGCCGCGCGTGGTGTCCACGGGGAAGGTGTTGGAGAGCTTGAGACCGAACTCCAGTCCCTCCTTGTCCGCGAGCTTCTGCAAACGCTCGAACATGGGCACCGCGTCCTCCCACTGGAGATCCTCGTTGAAGTGATGCTCGTCGAACACGATGTAGTCGTAGCCCATGGAGTCGAGAATGCTGCGGGCGGTCTTATAGCCGAGGATGGTGGGGTTGCACTTGACGAAGGTGTGCAGGTGCTTCTTCGTGAGCAGATAGCTTGCGATGCGCTCGATTTCCTGCGGCGGGCAGCCATGGAGCGTGGAGACGGTGACGGAGCGGGACACGCGCGGGGAGATATGCGCGATGAAATCGCGCTCGGCGGGGAAGAGCTCGGTGAGCACCTTTTTGCATTCCTTGAACTGCGCGGTCCTGCTTGCGTCCATCATGTTGTCGATGTAGCTGTTGACCTTGCGGCCCTTGATGCCCTCGAGGTCGTAGCCGACGGACATATTGAACACGAAGCCGTCGGGATCGCCGAGACCGTAGACCTTGCTGATGACCTTGAGCGCGCACCAGGCCTTGATGTACTCGTCCTGCGCCTGCGCCACGGTCAGCTCGGTGGACCACTCCTGATTGTAGCCCTCGTCGGCGGCGAGGATGCAGGGACGGGGCACGCAGGCGGCGAGGTCGGCGCCGTCCATCTTCTGTACGGTCTTGACCTCAAAGAAGCGGGCGCCCGCGAAGTAAGCGGCGATGATGTTCTGCGCGAGCTGACTGTTGGGGCCGGCGGCGGGGCCGAAGGGCGTTTCGATGCGCTCACCGAAGATGGGCAGGCTCTTGCCCGTGGCCTCATACTTCTTGTGGACGCCGAAGATGTCGCCGCTCTGGGCGTACTCGGTCACGACCCAGTTCATCAGGGACGCGAACGGAATGGGATACATTTTCTCAGACATCGTTGTTCCTCCTATGTAATGTTTCCTTAATACTCGCAGTGGTTGAGGCTGCCCCAGAGCTTCTTCGCGGCCTCGAGGATGTGGGCGTTCTCGGCCTCCTCGTCGATGCCGACGAGCTGACGGTCGAGCATGAGCGTCTTGCCGGCGGCGATGGTGGTCTGGCACTGGCGGCCCGTCATGCCGAAGATCATGTGGCCGTCGATGTTCGCGTCGGAGAACGGGGTGAACGGCTTATAATCCATCACGATGATGTCTGCCGCCGCGCCCGCCTTGAGCACGCCGAGCTGGTCGGGGAAGTACTTCGCGCCGATCTTCGCGTTGTTCTTGAAGAGCATATCGGTGACCTCGCACCAGCCGACGTTCGGCAGGCAGTTCTGGCTGCGCTGGGAGCAGAGGGCGACCTTGAGGGATTCGAGCATATCGTTGGTGTAGGCGTCGGTGCCCATGCCGAGCAGGATGCCGCGCTTGTAGAGCTGGAGGACGGGGCAGATGCCGATGGCGTTGCCCATGTTGGATTCCGGATTGTTCACGACCATCGTGCCCGTTTCCTTGATGATCTCCATCTCGGCGGTGTTGACGTGGATGCAGTGACCGAGGATCGTCTTGGGGCCGAGGATGCCGTGATCCTGAAGGCGCTGGACGGGACGGCGGCCGTAGTTCTGGAGGGAATCGTACACGTCGTTCATGCCCTCGGAGACATGGATGTGATAGCCGGTGCGGCCGTTGTTGGCCTCGACCATACGGTCGAAGGTCTTATCGGAGATGGTGAAGAGCGCGTGACCGCCGAACATCGCCGCGAGCATGGGATCCTTGCGCTGTTCGCATTCCGTGATGAAGTCGGCATTTTCCTTGATGGCCTGCAGGCACTTCTCCTCGCCGTCGCGGTCGGAGACCTCATAGCACAGGCAGGAGCGCAGGCCGAGACGCTTGCTCTCCTCGGCGATGGTGTGCAGCGTGCCGGGGATCTCGCCATAGCTGGCGTGATGGTCGAAGACGGTGGTGACGCCCTGCTTGATGGAGTCGATGTAGAGCGCGGTGGCGCTGGCCTTGGTGCCGTCCATCATCAGGTGGCGGTCGATGGCCCACCACGTTCCGTCGAGGACCTCGTAGAAGTTTGTCGGGTTGTTGCCGACGATGGACAGGCCGCGCGCGAGTGCGGAATAGATGTGGGTGTGCGCGTTGATGAAGGCGGGCATGATGACGCCGCCCTTGGCGTCGACGATCTCGGCGTCGGGGTACTTCGCGCGCAGGGCGGCCTCCTCGCCGACCTCGGCAATCTTCGCGCCCTCGTAGGCGACCGCGCCGTGCTCGTAGTAGCCGCGGCCCTCTGCGTCGCGGGTGATGAGACGTCCGTTGGTGATGAGCTTCATAAGTGGTTTCCTCCTGTTAAATGGTTTCAACTGACGAACCCTTCAGGCAAAAAGAAAAGACGCTCCAAGCGAGTCACTCGCCCGAAACGTCAGCGTTTCTGCCGGAGTGATAGTTTCAGCCCGTGCGCGCAGCACTTCGTTACAGCTATCAGTCATAGATTGTAGATTTATTTTACACGAAGGCGGGAACAATTTCAATGGAAATTTCGTCAAAATCCGTGAAAAGAGCCTTGATAAAACAGAGAAATCGCCTTTTGATTTTTGTGCAAAGCGATGAAGGAGCAAAAAAGTTACCCCGCGTTGGCCGTGTAGACCCCGCCAAACCTGCACATGAATTGCAGGTGGGTCGCCTCTGTCCGGTTTTACTGCTTCCAACGTCCGACCGCGAAATGCAGCCGGGAGGCCTGCAAACCACCGGAGCGTACCGGCGTCCCGTATGACGAAATGTGGGTTTATAAAGAGCCTATCACGAACCACGCAGGGTAATTGCCATTGTAAGCGGAGCGGCGGGAAAAATTCGTCGGAAGCGAGGTTATTCCTCCTCGTCCTCCATCATCTGCTCCATGAAGAGGTCGTAGACCTCGTTGATCTCGTCCTCGTCGACGACGTTGGCGAGCATCTCCTCGCCGTCCACCGTCTCGCTCTTGAGAATGATGAGGCCGTACTCGTCCTCATTCTCCTCCTCGCCTTCCTCCACAACGGGGAAGAAAGCCATATAGGTCGTGCCGTTGTGCTCGAGCGCGTCGATGTATTCCAGCTCGATGTCGTTGCCCTCCTCGTCCGTCAGCGTGACGAAATTCGGGCCGTATTCTTCGCTCATGGGGGTGTCCTCCTCCAACAGTCGGTATTTGAGATGGAGATAGTATAGCGCATTTCCAAGCGCAATGCAAGTTTGACATCTGCGCGATTTTGTATTACAATAAACTACCTATTGTCAAAAGACAGCGAAGCGGAGCTCCGCTTTTTCAATTTGCAAAAGGAGGTAGCGCAATGGAAGGGAAACACGAAGCCGCCCGTGCGCCTCGAAAAAACCACAGAAGGAGCGGCACCGGCATGACGGCGCTGAAGGTGCTCGGCACGCTCCTGGCCATCGGCGTCTGCACGGCGCTGATGTTCTTCGGCATTTTTATGAAGTATGTCCACACCACGCTCGAGCCGGTGCTGGACGTGGATATGAGCGCCATCACGCTCAACCAGAGCTCGGTCATCTATTATCAGGACAAGAGCACGGGCGAGTGGAAGGAGCTACAGAAGATCCACGGCACCGAGGACCGCACGAACATTGAATTTTCCGACATCCCCGATCATGTCTGGCAGGCTCTGGTGTCCATCGAGGACCAGCGCTTCTTCCAGCATCACGGCGTGGACTGGAAATCGACCGGCAAGGCGGTGTTCACCATGCTCACCGGCGGCGGAACGCAGCGCGGCGGCTCGACCATCGCCCAGCAGGTCATCAAGAACGCCACCGGCAACAATCAGCCGACCATCAAGCGCAAGGTGACGGAGATCTTCCAGGCGCTGCGCTTCTATAAGAATTACTCGCGTGAGGAGACGCTGACGTTCTATCTGAACCTCGTCTACTTTGGCAACCATTCCTACGGCATTCAGGCGGCCGCCGAGAACTACTTCGGCAAGGACGCCAAGGACCTGACCGTCGCCGAGGGCGCGGCCATTGTCGGCATCACGCAGTACCCCTACCTCTACGACCCCTCCCGTCAGGGCACGCTCGACAGCGGCAAGACCTTCCGTGAGAAGAACAAGGAGCGGCAGGAGACGGTGCTCGACAAGATGCACGAGCTCGGCTATCTGGATGACGCGGAATACGAGGCGGCGGTCAACGAGCCGCTGGTGTTCGTGTGGGACGACAACTATGTGCCCTCCGACAGCTCGAAGGAGAAGGTGGCGGAGACCGTCGCGGAGGAGTTCGATCCGTATCTCGTCGAGCAGGTCTTCAACGACGTGGTCGACGCGCTGCACCGCGAGAAGAACTATTCCGAGGAGATCGCCAAGAAGCTGCTCTACACCGGAGGCTATCAGATCTACGCGACCATCGACCCCGAGCTGCAGAGCATCGTGGAGAAGGTCTACGCCGATACGAGCAATCTGCCCTACACCTCGTCCAAGGGCGAGCAGCTGCAGTCCGGCATGACTGTCATCGACAACGCCACGGGCAACATCGTGGCGATGGCGGGCCGCGTCGGCGAGCGCGAGGGCCGCTTCCTCTTCAACTACGCGACCGCCACCCGCCCCTGCGGCAGTGCCATCAAGCCCATCGCGGTCTATGCGCCCGCGCTGGATACCGGCGTCATCACGCCGGCGACGGTGCTCGACGACTATCCCGTGCGCCTGCAGGCGAACGAGAACGGCACGGAAAAAGCGTGGCCGAAGAACTCCTACAGCGGCTACAAGGGTCTTATCACGCTTCAGACCGCGCTGCGCGTGTCCACCAATACCACGGCGGTGCGCGTGCTCGAGGCGCTCTCTCCGTCCGTGTCCTACGACTTCATGACGCAGAACCTCGGCTTCACCACGCTGGTCAACAGCGATCTCAACTCCGCAGCGCTCGGCCTCGGCGGCCTGACCTACGGCGTGAACACGGTCGAGATGGCGGCGGCGTACTCCGCCTTTGCCAACAACGGCGTGTATACAAGGCCGCGCACCTACATCGAGGTGCGCGACAACAAGGGCAACCTTGTGCTGGAGAACAAGCAGGAGTCGTGGGTGGCGATGAAGGAGTCTACCGCGTACTCGATCAATGAGCTGCTCAAGGGCGTGGTGCGCAGCGGCACCGGCACCGAGGCGGCCTTCTCCGGCATGACCATCGCCGGCAAGACCGGTACGACCTCCAGCAACTATGACCGCTACTTCGTCGGCTATACGCCGTACTACACCGCGGCGGTGTGGATCGGCTACGACCAGAATGCCAGCATCCGCGCGAACGGCAATCCCGCCGCGCAGCTGTGGAAGAAGGTCATGAGCGAGGCGCACGAGAACCTGCCCAATCAGAATTTCAATGGGAGTACCGCCGACATGACGCAGGTGACGGTCTGCACCCGCACGGGGCTTCTGCAGGGCCCGGGCTGCACCGATGTGCAGACGGTCTGGGTGGCGGCGAGCAACGCGCCCGCGCTGGTGTGCGACGGCCATGTGGCGGTGAACCTCTGCACCGAGAGCGGCAAGCTCGCGACCGAGTATTGTCCCGCCGAGTGCGTGCAGAGCGTGAATGCGATCGACTTCACGACCGAGAATCTGACGGCGGCGTGGGGCTATGAGCGCACGACGATCCTCCTGCCGCTGAGCGCGGCGGAGTACGAGGCGTATGCCGCGCAGCAGGCCGCCGATCCGACGTTTGTGATCCCTGCGGGCAAGCCCGTTCAGGCGAACGACAGCGGCAGCGTGTTCAGTGATCTGATGATGCTCGGCCCCTGCACGCTCCACCAGTACGTCGAGCCGGAGCCGATGCCGGGCGAGGGCTATTACGACGAGAACGGCAACTGGGTTCCGGCCGGCGAGACCGACCCGACCGATCCGGAGGGATTGGAGGAGGTGTCGCCGGAGCAGGGAACGGATTTCCTCAACTGGCTGCTCAACACCGCGGCGTAAAATTGAACGGAAAAAGGAAGGCTCACATCGAGCCTTCCTTTTTTGTACGCAGCATTTGGGCGGCGAGCAGCAGGAGCAATGGGAAGAGCACCATGCCCGCTACGCCGAAGGCGCGGGCGCCGAGGTACATCGCCATGAGCGAGGCGATGGGCGGCAGCCCCGCCTGCGCGGCGACGAGCTTCGGCTCGGTGATGCTGCGCACGGTGAGTGTGCAGAGGTAGAGGATGACGAGCGCGGCCCCGCGCGGCACCGAGCCGAGCAGCAGCTCGGCAAGCGCCCAGGGAATAAGCACCGTTCCTGTGCCGAACACCGGCAGCGCGTCCACGAGCGTGATGAGAAAGGCGGCGAGCAGGGAGTAGCGCTCGCCCAGCAGCCAGAAGCCGGCGAGGAGCTGGCAGAAGGTGAGGGAGCAGAGGATCGCCTGTGCGCGCAGCCAGCGCGTGAGCGAGTGCGTCACGCCGTCGCGCCAGAAGCGCAGCCGCTGCTGCGCGCGGGGGCTCAGGCGGCGTTTTGCCGCCGCGCAGAGCGTGGGATAGGAGGCGGCGAGGAAGAAGACGGCAAGCAGCGTTGTTGCGGCGAAGAGCACCAGCGCCGGCACGGCGGCGGCCATCGAGCCGAGCAGGGCGAGGGCGCGGGAGGCGAGACCGGCGAGCACCGTGCTGCCGTAAGCCGCCCAGTCGGAGAGCTCGGCGGTCAGAAGCTCCCGCAGCCAGTCAGGACAGAGCGCGCCGTAGGCGCGCAGCCGATCGAGCAGTCCGCCGGTCAGCGCGGGCAGCGCGTCGAGCAGCGTCGGGAGCTGGGTGAGGAAGGCGGTCGCCTCGGTGAAAAGCGCCGAGAGGAGCAGCGAGAGGAGCCCGCCGAGGAGAAAGAGCAGAAAGAGCGTCAGTAGCGCGGCGGAGAAGCCGCGCTTGAAATGAACGGTCCGCCGCAGAAAGAGAATGACCGGCTCCATCGCGCGGGCCGCGGCGAACGCGAGAAGGAAGGGCAGCAGCCACCAGAGCAAATAGCGGAGAAAGAGATAGAGCGCTGCGGCGAGCACGGCATAATAGGCGCCAGTGAGCAAAAACTCCTTTTTTTGTTCGCTCTGCAAAAAGACCGGCCTCCTTCCTGCCGAATGTTATAGGAAAAAGCTACTTGCTCTCTGTGGACCGTTATGGTATTATATCTCTATAAAAGGACAAATGCCCACGGGAGGAGAACAAGATATGGGAAAAAAGACAAAATTCTATCTGGTCGCTGCGGATGCGCTGCCGGAGATCTTTCTCAAGGTCGCCGAGGCCAAGCGGATGCTTCACGCGGGCGAGGTGAGCACGGCGGGCGAGGCCGCGCGGCAGGTCGGCATCAGCCGCAGCGCCTTTTATAAGTATCGCGACAGCGTGCAGCCCTTCAACGACATGAAGACCGGCCGCATCATTACGTTCTACGCTCTGCTCAAGGATAATCCGGGCGTGCTGAGCAACGTTCTTTCTATTTTTGCCGGTTCGGGCGCAAATATACTCACCATCAACCAGAGCATCCCGACAAACGGCTGCGCCGCCGTGACCATCTCGGCGGAGACGAGCGATATGCGCGAATCGCTCGAGGAGCTCATCGCCAGCGCCGCGGAGACGGCGGGCGTGGTCAAGTTCGAGATCCTTGCGGGCTGAACCCGCAGAGAGGGTACGGCATACAATGAGTCAGCAGACTGCTTGCAGTTTGCCGACTCATTTTTTTGCTGGGAAGAGAAGGGGGCTGCTATGGGCCTTATCGTACAGAAATTCGGCGGCAGCAGCGTGCGTGACCGCGAGCGGCTGCTGCGCGCCATGAGGATCGTCCGGCGCACCTGGGAGCAGGGGGACGACGTGGTGGTCGTGCTCAGCGCGCAGGGCGACACGACCGACGCGCTGCTCGCGCGCGCCCGCGAGCTGACGGAAGAGCCGCCGCCGCGTGAGCTGGACGCTCTGCTCGCCACGGGGGAGACCGCGAGCGTGGCCCTCGGCGCGATCGCGCTTGCCTCGCTCGGTGTGCCGGCAGTCTCGCTCTCCGGCTGGCAGGTGCCGGTCGGGACGGACGGCACGCACGGCGGCGCGAACGTGCGAAGCGTGGGCGCGGAGCGCATCCGGCAGGAGCTGGCGCGGCGGCGCGTCGTGCTCGCGGCAGGCTTTCAGGGTGTCGACACGGCGGGCGACGTCACCACGCTCGGGCGCGGCGGCAGCGACACGAGCGCCGTGGCGCTCGCGGCCTTCCTCGGCGCGGAGCGCTGTATCATTTATACGGACGTGGACGGCGTTTATACCACCGATCCGCGCGTGTGCCCGACGGCGCGGCGGCTCGCCGCCGTCTCCTGCGACCAGATGCTCCGCCTTGCCGCGAACGGCGCGCAGGTGCTCCATGACCGTTCGGTCGCGCTGGCGGCAAGGCACGGCGTGACCGTCGAGGTGCGCTCGTGCGAGGAGGGGAGCGTCGGCACGCTCGTCGTGCCCTGCGCGGAGAGCGGCGAGGTCACGGGCGTCACGCGCTCGCGCCGCGGGGAGGTCACGCGCGTGACGGCCGTCGGGCGCGCGCTGCCGTCGCTCGCGGCGATCCGCGCGTCGGTCTCTGCGCTGGAGACGGCGGGCATTACGGTCCTCGGACTCGAGGAGGGCGAGCAGCGCGTCACGCTGCTGGTGAAGCGGGACGACGAGGACGCGGCGCTCTGCGCCGTACACGACGCGCTTGTGCCGCGGTGAGGGAAAGCGGCGGTTTGCGCGGCGAAGGCCGCCGCAAACCGCTCTTTCCTGTGCCTGCCCCTGTTGACCGATGGCAAAAAAACGGATTTTTCATCCGCAGAAAAGAATCCGTTGCAATTTCGACGGGAATATGTTATCCTACGCTAAACCGGTCTGCGCTGCGCGAGCAGCCAATCTCAACAGGCCGGATGCTTAGGAGGTTATCTACTTGGACCCTGCTGACCCGTTATTGCCGAAAATTCTGGTACTGGTCATACTTATTCTCATCAACGCATTCTTTGCCGCGGCGGAGATCGCGGTCATCTCGCTTTCGGAAACAAAGCTGCGCAAGCAGGCGGAGGAGGGCGACAAGAAGGCGAAGAAGCTGCTTGTGCTCATGCAGGCGCCGGACAGCTTTCTTTCCGCCATTCAGATCGCCATCACACTCGCCGGCTTCCTGTCCTCGGCCTTCGCGGCGGACAGCTTTTCCGATCCGCTCGTGCATTGGCTGACGGTGGACAAGGGCTTCACGGCCATTCCCACCTCGACGCTCAACACGATCATGGTGGTGCTCATCACCATCGTGCTCTCGTACTTCAGCCTTGTGCTCGGCGAGCTGGTGCCCAAGCGCATCGCCATGAAAAAGACCGAAGCGGTCGCCCGCTTCACGGTCGGTGCGGTGACGAGCGTAGCAACGGTGTTCCGCCCGGTCATCTGGCTGCTCTCCAAGTCCACGAACGGCGTATTGCGCCTGCTGCACATCGACCCCAAGGCCGATGAGGAGGACGTGAGCGAGGACGAGATCCGCATGATGGTGGACCTCGGCGAGGAGCGCGGCGCGATCGAGTCTAATGAGAAAGAGCTCATTGACAACATCTTTGAATTCAACAACACGACCGCCGAGGACGTGATGATCCACCGCACCGACATGGTGATGCTGTGGGTCGAGGACACGCGCGAGGAGATCCTCGCGACGATCCGCTCGTCCGGCCTGTCCCGCTTCCCGGTCTACGAGGAGAACGCAGACGATATCATCGGCATTCTCTCCACGCGCGAGTATCTGCTCAATGCGCAGGCGGAAGCGCCCAAGCCCATGCGTGAGCTGTTGCGCCCCGCGTATTTCGTGCCCGAGTCCGTGCGCACGGACGTGCTGTTCCGCGATATGCAGAGCAAGAAGGTGCACATGTCCATCGTGGTGGACGAGTACGGCGGCACGAGCGGCCTGGTGACGATGGAGGATCTTCTCGAGGAGATCGTCGGCAACATCTACGACGAGTTCGACCCGCAGGAGGAAAAGGACATCGAAAAGGTGGGCGACAATCTCTGGCGCGTGGCAGGCTCGTGCGAGCTTGAGCGCGTCGCCGAGGCGACGGGCGTGCAGTTCCCCGAGGACGAGGAGTCCGACACGCTCGGCGGACTGGTGTTTGCCCAGCTCTCGTTCATTCCCGAGGACGGCAGCCAGTTCACGGTGGACGCCTGCGGCCTGCACATCGAGGTGCAGAGCTTCAACGAACGCCGCGTGGAATGGGCGCTGGTCTCACGGCTCCCGGAGGAGGAAACGCCCGAGGAACAGGAGAAATAAACAAAAAGGAAACAGCAGCTTGAAAAAGCTGCTGTTTTTTTTGCGGAAAGCACTTGACTTGCGCGCTTGACTTTGATAAAATAAGGCGCTTATATGTGAGAGTATGCGCAAAGCGAACCCTCACCCATTGCCACAAGGATAGCACAGGAAACAAAAAAGCACAAGAGCAAATGTGACATTTCTATCAACAAAGCCGTGCGTGTCGCACGGCACACCAATACATTCCCCGCCGGAGACAGACCGGCGGGAAAGGAAAGGCGTGAAGAGCAAAAATGGCCAAAGACAAGATGTACGGCAAGACCCTTCGCAAAAACTTCGCTCGACATGAGGAGATCATGGAGATGCCGAATCTTCTGGAGCTCCAGAAGAAGTCCTACCGGTGGTTTCTCGACGAGGGACTGCAGGAGGTGTTCACCGACGTCGCCTCGATCACCAACTACGCGGGCAATCTTGAGCTGAGCTTCATCGGCTACAAGATGGACGAGGCCCCCAAGTACGACGTGGAGGAGTGCAAGGCGCGCGACGCCACCTATGCCGCTCCGCTCAAGGTCAACGTGCGGCTGTACAACAACCAGACGCAGGAGATCAAGGAGCAGGAAATCTTCATGGGCGATTTCCCGCTCATGACCCAGTCCGGCACCTTCGTCATCAACGGCGCCGAGCGCGTGGTCGTCAGCCAGATCGTCCGCTCCCCGGGCGTGTACTACGGCAAGGAGATCGACCTCAAGACCGACCTGCCCCTGCTCACCAGCACCGTGATCCCCTACCGCGGCGCGTGGCTGGAGTATGAGACCGACACCAACGAGGTGTTCTGGGTCCGCATCGACAAGAACCGCAAGATCCCCATCACCGAGCTGATCCGCGCCATCGGCGGTCAGGCCGAGCAGTACGCCGACCTCAAGACCGACACCGGCATCCTCGACCTCTTCGGCGACGACGACCGCATCAAGGTCTCGCTGGAGAAGGACGCCTGCAAGACCTATGAGGAGGCCATGCTGGAGATCTACCGCAAGCTCCGTCCGGGTGAGCCGCCCACGGTCGAGGCCAGCGAGAGCCTGATCAAGAACCTCTTCTTCGATCCGCGCCGCTATGATCTGTCCATGGTCGGCCGCTACAAGTTCAATAAGAAGCTCTCCCTGTGGACCCGCATCCACGGTCAGAAGCTCGCCTATCCCGTCGCCGACCCGCGCACGGGCGAGATCCTCTTTGACGCCGGCCATGTCATGACCAGCGACGAGGCCCGCGAGCTTGACGCCATCGGCGTCAACGACGTGACGCTCGACCTCGACGGCAAGACGCTGCGCGTCTTCTCGAACAACATGGTCGACCTCTCCAGCTTCGTGGACTTCGACCCCGTCGCCGAGTGCGGCATCAAGGAGCGCGTGTGCAAGAGCGTGCTCGAGGAGCTGCTGGCGAAGTACGAGGGCGAGGAGCTCAAGGAAGCCATCCGCGACAACGCCGACCGCCTTGCGCCCAAGCACATCCTTGCGGACGATATTCTCGCTTCCATCAACTACATGAACGCGCTGGCGCACGGCATCGTCACGAAGGACGATATCGACCATCTCGGCAACCGCCGCCTGCGCTGCGTGGGCGAGCTGCTGCAGAACCAGTTCCGCATCGGCTTTTCCCGCATGGAGCGCGTGATCCGCGAGCGCATGACCATTCAGGATCTCGACATCGTGACGCCGCAGAGCCTCATCAACATCCGTCCGGTCACCGCGGCCATCAAGGAGTTCTTCGGCTCCAGCCCGCTGTCCCAGTTCATGGATCAGACGAACCCGCTCGCCGAGCTGACGCACAAGCGCCGTCTTTCCGCGCTCGGCCCCGGCGGCCTTTCCCGTGAGCGCGCGAACATGGAGGTCCGCGACGTCCACTACAGCCACTACGGCCGTATGTGCCCCATCGAGACCCCCGAAGGTCCGAACATCGGCCTGATCTCCTACCTCGCGACCTACGCCCGCATCAACGAATACGGCTTCATCGAGGCGCCCTTCCGCGCTGTCGATCACGCGACGGGCCATGTCTCCGACGAGGTCACCTACATGACCGCCGACGTTGAGGATCAGTTCATCGTCGGTCAGGCGGCCGAGCCGGTCGATGAGAACGGCTGCCTTGTCAACCCGCGTATCACCTGCCGCCACCGCGACGAGATCGTCGAGGTCGACCGCGACCGCGTCGATTACATCGACATTTCCCCGCGCATGATGGTCTCCATCGCGACCGCGATGATCCCGTTCCTGCCGAACGACGACGCGAACCGTGCCCTGATGGGCGCGAATATGCAGCGTCAGGCCGTTCCTCTGCTCCGCCCCGAGGCTCCCATCGTCGGCACCGGCATGGAGCACAAGATCTGCATGGACTCCGAGGTCGCCGTCCTCGCCGAGGGCGACGGCATCGTGACCAAGATGGACGCCCGCGCCATCACCGTGGCTTACGACAACGGCGAGACGAAGGAATACAAGCTCACCAAGTTCCTGCGCTCCAACCACGGAACCTGCATCAACCAGCACCCGATCGTCGACGTCGGCGAGCGCGTGCACGGCAAGTATGTCAATGAAAACGGCGAGACCGTCGACCCCACCGTGCTGGCGGACGGCCCTGCCACCGATCAGGGCGAGCTGGCGCTCGGACGCAACATCCTCGTCGGCTTCATGACGTGGGAGGGCTACAACTACGAGGACGCGGTGCTCCTCAACGAGCGCCTTGTCCGCGAGGACCTGTATACCTCCATCCACCTCGAGGAGTATGAGCTCGACTCCCGCGACACCAAGCTCGGCCCCGAGGAGATCACCCGCGACATTCCCAACGTCGGCGAGGACGCTCTCAAGGACCTCGACGAGCGCGGCATCATCCGCATCGGCGCGGAGGTTCACGCCGGCGACATTCTGGTCGGCAAGGTCACGCCCAAGGGCGAGACCGATCTGACCGCGGAGGAGCGCCTGCTGCGCGCGATCTTCGGCGAGAAGGCACGCGAGGTGCGCGATACCTCCCTCAAGGTGCCGCACGGCGAGAGCGGCATCGTGGTCGACGCCAAGGTGTTCTCCCGCGAGAACGGCGACGACCTCGGCCCCGGCGTGAACATGGTCGTGCGCGTTTACATCGCGCAGCGCCGTAAGATCCAGCCCGGCGACAAGATGGCAGGCCGCCACGGCAACAAGGGCGTCGTCTCCCGCGTTCTGCCGCAGGAGGATATGCCCTTCCTGCCCGACGGCACCCCGCTCGACATCGTTCTGAACCCCCTCGGCGTTCCGTCCCGTATGAACATCGGCCAGGTGCTCGAGGTCCATCTCGGCTACGCCGCCAAGACGCTCGGCTGGAAGGTCGCCACGCCCATCTTCGACGGCGCGACCGATAAGGATATTTCCGAAGCGCTCCAGCTTGCCGGCCTCGATCCTGAGGGCAAGAGCTGGCTGTACGACGGCCGCACCGGCGAGCGCTTTGACAACAAGGTCACGGTCGGCTACGTTTACTTCCTCAAGCTGCACCATCTGGTCGACGATAAGATCCATGCCCGTTCCACCGGCCCGTACTCCCTTGTCACGCAGCAGCCGCTCGGCGGCAAGGCGCAGTTCGGCGGCCAGCGCTTCGGCGAAATGGAAGTCTGGGCGCTCGAGGCCTACGGCGCGAGCTACACGCTGCAGGAGATCCTGACCGTCAAGTCCGACGATGTGACCGGCCGTGTGCGCACCTACGAGGCCATCGTCAAGGGCCACAATGTCCCGCAGCCCGGCGTGCCGGAGTCCTTCAAGGTCCTGGTCAAGGAGCTGCAGTCTCTCTGCCTCGACATTCAGGTGCTCGACCGCGACGGCAACCAGATCGAGCTCAAGGAGGACGAGGATGCGCTCGACACCTTCAACCTCGCCCGCATGGACGCGGACGACGAGCGCAGCCGCAACCCGTTCGCTGACGAGGCGGAGCTGGAGGACGCAGGCTTTGAATACGTTCCCGACGACGAGGTCGAGGCCGACCTTGCCGACGACAAAGACGAGTATTGAGAAAAGGAGGAGCATGAATTATGAGTTACGCAACGTTTGACGCCATCAAAATCGGCATCGCTTCTCCGGAAATGATCCGTGAGTGGTCCCACGGCGAGGTCAAAAAGCCCGAGACCATCAACTACCGCACCCTCAAGCCCGAGCGCGACGGATTGTTCTGTGAGCGCATCTTTGGCCCCACCAAGGACTGGGAGTGCCACTGCGGCAAGTATAAGAAGATCCGCTACAAGGGCAAGATCTGCGACCGCTGCGGCGTCGAGGTCACCCGCGCGAAGGTGCGCCGCGAGCGCATGGGCCACATCGAGCTGGCGACGCCCGTTTCCCACATCTGGTACTTCAAGGGCATCCCCTCCCGCATGGGTCTGCTGCTCGACATCAGCCCCCGTATTCTGGAGAAGGTGCTGTACTTCGCGGCCTATATCGTCACCGACCCCGGCGAGACGCCGTTGATCCGCAACCAGATCCTCAGCGAAAAAGAGTATCGCGATATGCGCGAGAAGTATGAGGACGATTTCGACGCCGGCATGGGTGCCGAGGCCGTCAAGAAGCTCCTGCAGCAGATCGACCTCGAAGCGCTCTCCGAGCAGCTCCACGCCGAGCTCAAGGGTGCGAGCGGTCAGAAAAAGGCGCGTATCGTCAAGCGCCTGGAGGTTGTGGACGCCTTCCGCCTGAGCGGCAACAAGCCCGAGTGGATGATCATCGACGTGCTGCCGGTCATCCCGCCGGAGATCCGCCCGATGGTCCAGCTCGACGGCGGCCGCTTCGCGACCAGCGATCTGAACGACCTCTACCGCCGCGTCATCAACCGCAACAACCGCCTCAAGAGGCTCATGGAGCTCAAGGCCCCCGATATCATCGTGCGCAACGAAAAGCGTATGCTGCAGGAGGCTGTGGACGCCCTGATCGACAACGGCCGCCGCGGCCGCGCCGTCACCGGCGCGAACAACCGCGCGCTCAAGAGCCTGAGCGATATGCTCAAGGGCAAGCAGGGCCGCTTCCGTCAGAACCTGCTCGGCAAGCGCGTCGACTATTCCGGACGTTCCGTTATCTGCGTCGGCCCCGAGTTGAAGATCTATCAGTGCGGCGTGCCGAAGGAGATGGCGCTCGAGCTGTTCCGCCCGTTCATCATGAAGAAGCTCGTGGAGGACGGCGCCGCCAACAACATCAAGTCCGCCAAGAAGATGGTCGATAAGGGCCGTCCGGAGGTCTGGGACGCGCTGGACTTCGTCATCAAGGATCACCCCGTCATGCTCAACCGCGCGCCGACGCTCCACCGCCTCGGTATCCAGGCGTTCGAGCCGGTGCTCGTCGAGGGCCGCGCGCTCAAGCTGCACCCGCTGAACTGCACCGCGTTCAACGCGGACTTCGACGGCGACCAGATGGCCATTCACGTTCCTCTGTCCGCTGAGGCGCAGGCCGAGGCCCGCATCCTCATGCTCTCCGCCAACAACCTCCTGCGTCCGCAGGACGGCGGCCCCGTCACCGTTCCGACGCAGGATATGGTGCTCGGCTCCTACTACCTCACCTTCGACCGCTTTGAAAACGGCGTGAGCCAGCTCGACAACGACGAGTTCTGGCCGTCCAACGTCGATTTCTCCCTCGCCGGCAAGAGCCTGAGCGAGCTGACGGACGAGGAGCGCGCGAACACGCACCTCAACGTCTACCGCGACGAGGACGAGGCGATGCTCGCCTTCAAGGACCACCTCATCGGCACCCACCAGCCCATCCGCGTGCGCGTGGAGAAGGCGCTGCCGGACGGCACGATGGGCCACAAGATCGTCGACACGACCATCGGCCGCATCGTCTTCAACCACAACATCCCGCAGGACCTCGGCTTTGTCGAGCGCGTGGACGAGAACGGCAATCCCACCGAGCATTACTTCGATTACGAGATCACGTTCACCTGCGGCAAGAAGCAGCTGGGCAAGATCGTTGACCGTACCATCAAGAAGCACGGCTTCACCGTTGCCGCCGAAGTGCTCGACAACATCAAGGCGACCGGCTACCACAACTCCACCATCGCCGCCATCACCATCTCCATCGCGGATATGACCATCCCCGACGAGAAGTACACCCTCATCGCCGAGACCGAGCAGCGCGTCGTGGACATCGAGGACCAGTTCAAGATGGGCTTCATGACCGAGAACGAGCGCTACCGCGCGGTCGTCGCCGAGTGGGAAAAGACCACCGCCGACGTTACCGACGCCCTGCAGAAGAACATGGACCGCTACAACCCCATCTTCATGATGGCGGACTCCGGCGCCCGTGGCTCCATGAAGCAGATCCGTCAGCTGACCGGTATGCGCGGCCTGATGGCCAACACCGCCGGTAAGACCATCGAGATCCCCATCAAGGCAAACTTCCGCGAGGGCCTGTCCGTGCTGGAGTACTTCATCTCCAGCCGCGGCGCCCGTAAGGGCCTGGCCGATACGGCGCTGCGTACCGCAGACTCCGGTTACCTCACCCGCCGCATGGTCGACGTCTGCCAGGACGTCATCATCCGCTCCGACGACTGCGGCGCGGACCGCGGCATCATCGCCAGCGAAATCAGCGAGAACGGTCAGGTCATCGAGAAGTTCTCCGAGCGCATCCACGGCCGCTATCCCGTCCATGACATCCTCAAGCCCGACACCGACGAGGTGCTGATCTCCAAGGATCACATGATGGACGCCTCCGACGCCGATCTGCTTGAGAAGTTCGACATTCACGAGGTCGAGATCCGCACCGTCCTGACCTGCCGCGCCCATTCCGGCGTGTGCGCCAAGTGCTACGGCATGAACCTGGCGACCAGCAAGCCCGTCGGCCCCGGCGAGGCGGTCGGCATCATCGCCGCACAGTCCATTGGCGAGCCCGGCACGCAGCTGACGATGCGTACCTTCCACACCGGCGGCGTTGCCGGCGGCGACATCACGCAGGGTCTTCCGCGTGTTGAGGAGCTGTTCGAGGCGCGCCGTCCCAAGAAGATGGCGACGCTTTCCGAAATCGCCGGTAAGGTCAGGTTCGAGGAGGCCACGAAGGGCAGCCTGCTGAACATCATCGTGACCGCCGACGACGGCGACACCCGCACCTACTCCGTGCCGCACACCGGTCTGCGCGTGAAGGACGGCGACGTGATCGAAAAGGGCTGCCAGCTGCAGGAGGGCGCGCTCAACCCGCACGACGTGCTGCGCATCCGCGGCGCTTCCGCCGTTCACAACTACCTCATTCAGGAGGTTTTGAAGGTCTACCGTCAGCAGGGCGTTGACATCAACGATAAGCATATCGAGGTCATCGTCCGCCAGATGATGCGCAAGGTGCGCGTGGAGGAATCCGGCGACACCAACCTGCTCTCCGGCGCGATGGTCGACGTTCTGGAGCTGATGGACGCCAACGAGGACATTGCGCGCCGCAATGCCGCCGGTGAGGTCAATGCCGAGACCAGCGAGCCGCTGCGTGAGGCTGAGGCCACCCAGCTCCTCATGGGTATCACCAAGGCGTCCCTCGCCACCGATTCCTTCCTCTCCGCCGCGTCCTTCCAGGAGACCACCAAGGTGCTCACCGAGGCCGCCATCAAGGGCAAGGTCGACCATCTGCTCGGCCTGAAGGAGAACGTCATCATCGGTAAGCTCATTCCCGCCGGCGCGGGCCTGAACGCCTACCGTGAGTTCGCCGAGGAGATCGTCCCCGACCGCGAAAAGCCGGTCGAGGAGGAGACCGCGGCAGAGCCGTATGACGGCGAAGCCGCCGAAACGGCCTCCGAGGCCGCCTCGACCGAGGCGGGCGAGAGCTCCGAAGAGGTCTAAATACCGCAGAAGAAGAGCCGACCGCACCGGTCGGCTCTTCCTTTATACATTTGTACCGAAAAGAAAATGAAAAAATCGTACATTTCAGAGAAAATTTTAGGCTGCGAAGAGCAAATATCGCTTGACGGTGGGGGACAACTATGCTATAATTCTACCTTGCGCGAGACTGTTTCGCGGATTTTGTTATGCCGTGAGGAGGGCGTGCCGTGTTAGAAGAGCTCAGCACTGCCCAAAAGGTCGTCGGCGTGAAGCAATCGCTCCGCGCGCTGCGCGAGGGGAGGGCCGGAAAGGTCTTTCTCGCCTGCGACGCAGACCCCACCGTGACCGGACGGGTCGAGGACGCCTGCGCGTCGGTTCCCGTGGAGCGGGACTTCACGATGGCGCAGCTCGGCAGCGCGGCCGGCATTGCCGTCGGCGCCGCGGTCGTAACCCTCCTGAACGGATAAATATGGTTTTTTCGGGATATTTTACCGATATCCTGTAAAAAATAAATTGAGCCTCCGGCTCGCAATTTTTCAGAAAGGAGAACTTTTGAATGCCTACTTTTAATCAGCTGGTCCGCAAGGGCAGAGAGCAGGCCACCTACAAGTCCAATTCTCCCGCCATGCAGTATAGCCTCAACACGCTGAAGAACAAGGAAACCAACCTTCCTTCTCCTCAGAAGCGCGGCGTCTGCACCGCTGTGAGAACCGCGACCCCCAAGAAGCCGAACTCCGCTCTTCGTAAGATCGCCCGTGTGCGTCTTACCAACGGCTACGAGGTCACCGCTTACATCCCCGGCGTCGGTCATTCTCTGCAGGAGCACTCTGTGGTCATGATCCGCGGCGGCCGTGTCAAGGACCTCCCCGGTGTGCGTTACCACATCATCCGCGGCACTCTGGACGCGCAGGGCGTGCAGGGCCGTATGCAGGGCCGTTCCAAGTACGGCGCGAAGCGCCCGAAGCAGAAGTAAGGTCTGCATGAAAGTAGAGCTTTGCCAAAAGGTCTTATCATATAAGGATACCTCTTTGGCAGGCCGAAACACGGCGGGGGCAAGCCCCGTCCGCGAGTACCTATGATTTCTATATTATAAGAAGGAGGGAAGCAAAGTGCCCAGAAGAGGTAATGTTCCCAAGAGAGAAATTTTGCCCGATCCTATGTACAACAGTGTCCTCGTGACCAAGCTCGTCAACAGCATCATGCTCGACGGCAAGAAGGGCGTTGCACAGAAGGTCGTCTACGGTGCGTTTGACATCATCAAGGAAAAGACCGGCAACGAGCCGCTCGACGTCTTTACCCAGGCGATGGAAAACATCATGCCCGTTCTCGAAACCAAGACCCGCCGTGTCGGCGGCGCCAACTATCAGGTCCCTATGGAGGTTCGTCCCGCCCGTCGTCAGACCCTCGGTCTGCGTTGGCTGACGGCCTACTCCCGCGCCCGCGGTGAGCGCACCATGGCCGAGCGTCTCGCCGGCGAGCTCATGGACGCCGCCAACAACACCGGCGCGGCTGTGAAGAAGCGCGAAGATACCCACAAGATGGCCGAGGCCAACAAGGCGTTCGCCCACTTCCGCTGGTAAGAAAGCAAGGAGAATCTTATGCCGAGAAAAGTATCTCTGGAGAAAACAAGAAATATCGGCATCATGGCCCACATCGATGCAGGCAAGACCACCACGACCGAGCGTATCCTGTACTACACAGGCGTCAACTACAAGCTCGGCGAGACCCACGAGGGTACTGCGACGATGGACTGGATGGAGCAGGAGCAGGAGCGCGGCATCACCATTACGTCTGCCGCCACGACGTGCTTCTGGAAGAACCATCGCATCAACATCATCGACACCCCGGGCCACGTCGACTTCACGGTCGAGGTGGAGCGCAGCCTCCGCGTGCTCGACGGCTCTGTGACCGTCATGTGCGCCAAGGGCGGCGTTGAGCCGCAGAGCGAGACGGTTTGGCGTCAGGCGGATCACTACCATGTGCCCCGCATGATCTACGTCAACAAAATGGACATCATGGGCGCGGACTTCTATAACGTCCTGCGCATGATCGACGAGCGTCTCAAGTGCAATGCGGTGCCCATCCAGCTGCCCATCGGCAAGGAAGCCGAATTCCGCGGCATCATCGACCTGGTCGAGATGAACGCGGACGTCTACTACGACGAAATGGGCAAGGATATGCGCGTGGAGGAGATCCCCGAGGATATGCGCGAGCTTGCGGAGGAATACCGTGAGAAGATGCTCGACGCCGTTTCCATGTTCGACGATGAGATCATGGAGATGTATCTCGAGGGCAAGGAGATCCCCACCGCCAAGATCCGCGCAGCGATCCGCAAGGCGACCGTCGCGGTCGAGATGATCCCTGTGGTCTGCGGTACATCCTACCGCAACAAGGGCGTGCAGAAGCTGCTCGATGCCATTGTGGACTATATGCCCGCGCCGACCGATATCCCCGCCATCGAGGGTATCAACCCGAAGACGGACGAAGAAGACAAGCGTGAGCCGAGCGATGACGAGCCTTTCTCCGCCTTGGCATTCAAGATCATGACCGACCCCTATGTCGGCCGCCTGAGCTTCTTCCGCGTCTATTCCGGTACACTCAACACCGGCTCCTCCGTTCTCAACTCCACCAAGAATGTTCGTGAGCGCATGGGCCGTATCCTGCAGATGCACGCCAACCATCGTGAGGATATCGAGACCGTTTACTCCGGCGACATCGCCGCGGCGGTCGGTCTCAAGAACACCACGACGGGCGACACGCTCTGCGATGAAAAGCACCCGATCATCCTCGAGAGCATGGAGTTCCCCGAGCCCGTGATCCGCGTTGCCATCGAGCCCAAGACCAAGGCCGGTCAGGAGAAGATGGGCATTGCGCTGATGAAGCTGGCTGAGGAGGACCCCACGTTTAAGACCTACACGGACGAAGAGACCGGTCAGACCATCATCGCCGGTATGGGCGAGCTCCATCTGGAGATCATCGTCGACCGTCTGCTCCGCGAGTTCAAGGTCGAGGCGAACGTCGGCGCGCCGCAGGTCGCCTATAAGGAGACCATCACCAAGGCCGTCGATCAGGACACCAAGTATGCCCGCCAGAGCGGCGGTAAGGGCCAGTACGGTCATGTCAAGATCCACGTTGAGCCCAATGAGTCCGGCAAGGGCTACGAGTTCGTCAACGCCACGGTCGGCGGCAGCGTTCCCAAGGAGTATATCCCCGCGGTCGATGCCGGTATCCAGGGCGCGATGCTCGCGGGCGTGCTCGCCGGTTATCCGGTGGTCGACGTCAAGGTCACGCTGTACGACGGCTCCTACCACGAGGTCGACTCCTCGGAGATGGCGTTCAAGATCGCCGGCTCCATGGCGTTCAAGGAAGCCTGCCAGAAGGCCGGCCCCACGCTGCTCGAGCCGATCATGAAGGTCAGCGTCATTGTCCCCGACGAGTATATGGGTGATGTCATCGGCGACCTCAACAGCCGCCGCGGTCAGATCCAGGGCTTCGAGGCCCGCTCCGGCGCGCAGCAGATCGATGCGTTTGTTCCCCTCGCCGAGATGTTCGGCTATGCCACCGACCTCCGTTCCCGCACGCAGGGACGCGGTCAGTACACGATGGAGCCCTCGCACTACATCGAGATCCCGAAGAGCATTCAGGAAAAGATCATCGATCAGCGCACCGGGCGCCACATGAGCTGAGGCACGAAAATAACAGTTGCAAATCGGCTCGATTTACGGTAAAATCATGGTGTTATGCAAGTGACACCGAAAACAATGAAAAAATCATAATAGGAGGATCACTCTAATGGCTAAGCAGAAATTCGAGAGAACTAAGCCCCACGTAAACATCGGCACCATCGGTCACGTCGACCATGGTAAGACCACCCTGACCGCTGCCATCACCAAGTGGCTCGCCATGCAGGGCAAGGCCCAGTACACCGACTACAGCTCCATCGATAAGGCTCCCGAAGAGCGCGAGCGCGGCATTACCATCAACACGGCCCACGTTGAGTATGAGACCGAGAAGCGTCACTATGCTCACGTTGACTGCCCGGGCCACGCCGACTATATCAAGAACATGATCACCGGTGCTGCCCAGATGGACGGCGCGATCCTGGTCATCGCCGCTTCCGACGGTCCTATGGCCCAGACCCGCGAGCACGTCCTGCTCGCCCGTCAGGTTGGCGTTCCCGCCATCGTTGTCTTCCTGAACAAGTGCGATCAGGTCGACGATGAGGAGCTCCTCGAGCTCGTCGAGATGGAAGTCCGTGAGCTGCTCTCCAGCTACGAGTTCCCCGGTGATGAGATTCCCATCATCAAGGGCTCCGCTCTGAACGCTCTCGTTTCCGAGTCCACCGATCCCAACGCCCCCGAGTATGCCTGCATCAAGGAGCTCATGGACGCTGTTGACGATTATATCCCCACTCCCGACCGTAAGGCCGACATGCCCTTCCTGATGCCCGTTGAGGACGTCTTCACCATCTCTGGCCGCGGCACCGTCGCCACCGGTAGAGTTGAGCGTGGTCAGCTCAAGCTCGGCGAGGAAGTCGAGATCATCGGCCTGACCGACGAGCGTCGCAAGACCGTCGTCACCGGTATCGAAATGTTCCACAAGCTGCTCGACTACGCCGAAGCCGGCGATAACGTTGGTACTCTGCTCCGCGGTGTTGCCAAGACCGAGATCGAGCGCGGCCAGGTCCTCTGCAAGCCCGGCTCCATCCACCCCCTCACCAAGTTCGTTGGCCAGGTCTACGTTCTGACCAAGGATGAAGGCGGCCGTCACACCCCGTTCTTCAACAACTATCGTCCTCAGTTCTACTTCCGTACCACCGACGTCACCGGCGTCATCACTCTGCCCGAGGGCACCGAGATGTGCATGCCCGGCGATAACGTCGACATGAACGTTGAGCTGATCACCCCCATCGCGATCGAGAAGGGCCTCCGCTTCGCTATCCGTGAAGGCGGCCGTACCGTCGGTTCCGGTGTTGTTATCGAGTGCAAGGACTAATTCCTGAATGAGATAGAAGAAAGACAGCCGAAAGGCTGTCTTTCTTTTTGACCTGTGAAGAAGCTCCGCCGGAAAACGAGAGCGAAGCGGGGAAGGTGGGCGCTCAGGCGTCCTTCGGAAAGGCCAGCGGCGCAATGAAGCCGCCTTCGCCGGTGCAGAGGATATCGCCCGCGACGATCTCGCCGCCGCAGATGTAGAGGTCGGCCTGACAGACCTTGCCCGAGGGGTGGTTTTTCACCGTGTAGGTGCAGCGCTCGACCGTTTTGCCGCAGCAGGGCTCCAGATCAAAGCCCTGCGCGCGCTGGAGCACGTTGTAGCTCAGATAGGGCTCCTCCAGCTCCTTGGGCAGGGTGAGCGAGAGCGTTTCGACCGGCTCCGGCTCGACCTGCCAGCCGAGGGAGTTCAGGTAGGCGACGCGCTGCTCGTTCGTTGCGGCGGCAGCGGTACGGTCCGAGCCGCATGAGCGCAGCAGGAGAAAGCCGAGAAAGGCAAGAAGCAGCAGCCACAAAACGCCGAGCAGCCGGCGGCGGGAATATTTCATCGTGCAGATAAACACAGCGTCACACCCTTTCACAAAAGGCTATTCCCAAACGGGGCAAAGTATGATAGGATGGGCGCAGAAATGAAAGTGAAAGCAGAGGAGAATGGGTATGGCGAAGGAACGGCTGGACAAGCTCATCGCCTCGACGGGACGCTGGTCGCGCCGCGAGGTCAAGACGCTCGTGCGCGAGGGCCGCGTGCTGGTGGACGGGAGGATCGCCGGCAGCGCGGAGGAGAAGTATGACGCGGAGAGCTGCCGCATCGCGGTCAATGGGGAGGAGCTGGTGCTCCGGAGGCACACCTACGTCATGCTGCATAAGCCCGCAGGCGTGCTGAGCGCGACCGAGGACGGGCGGGGCAGAACGGTGCTGGACCTGCTCACGCCGGAGCTGCGCAAGATCGGCGTTTTTCCGGTCGGACGGCTCGATAAGGATACGGAGGGGCTGCTGCTTTTGACGGACGACGGCGAGCTGGCGCACGCGCTGCTCAGTCCGAAAAAGCACGTCGATAAGGTCTATTACGCCCGCGTGTCAGGCCGACTGGCGCCCGAGGACTGCGCGGCGTTCGAGGCGGGCATGACGCTCGGCGACGGGCTGGAGTGCCTGCCCGCGGGGCTGGAGATCCTCGCCGCGGGAGAGACGAGCGAATGTCTCGTCACGCTGCGCGAGGGGAAGTTCCATCAGGTCAAGCGGATGCTGGCTGCCCGCGGCAAGCCGGTGGAGTATTTGAAGCGCCTTTCGATGGGGTCGCTGCGGCTCGATGACACGCTCGCGCCGGGCGAATTCCGCCTGCTGACGGCAGCAGAGGAGGCGCAGCTTCAGCGGTAGACAAAATGCCCAACGAAATTTACGGGAGATTGAACACTTGTCCCAATATCCTTTACGCTTTCCACAAAAAAGAAAAAGCTTTTTGTGGAAAAAAGAAAAAATAGCTTGCAAATTATGTCGAAGCCAAGTATAATAATTTCATTCAATCAGCAAGTTGCACAAACTACCCGCGTAAGGGTTTCGGGAGGTACACCATGTCAGGGAGAGTTTTCCAGAACATCGTTTTGCAATTCAAGGATGCGGTCGATACCGAGATTGGCGTGATCGATGCCGAAGGCACCGTCATTGCCTGTACGGAGCTGAGCGAGATCGGCAGTCATTGGAGCGAGCTTGTGAGCAGCATCAACGACGCGGAGGAGAGCGTGGTTCCGCTCGCCGGCAAGACCTTCAAGACGCTGTCCGGCTGGAACGGTCACTTTGATTTTGCGGTTTTTGCCTATGGCGAGGACGAGATGAGCCGCGCGGCCTGCTCCATGGCGGCGGTCGCGCTCAACGCGGCCAAGAGCTATTATGAGGAGAAGTACGACAAGGTCTCCTTCATCAAGAACATCATCTCCGACAACATTATGCTCAGCGACCTCTATATCCGCGCCAAGGAGCTGCACGTTGAGACCGAGCTCAACCGCGGCGTGTTTCTGATCCGCCGCTTGGACGAGCGCTTTGAGGGCCTGACCGTGGAGGCCGTGCAGAACATCTTCCCGGACCGCCAGACGAGCTTCGCGCTTTCCATGGGCGAGAGCGACGTGGTGCTCATTCAGCAGCTTGGCGAGAATGTCGGCACGCGCGATCTGGAGAAGACCGCTCAGCTCATCGAGGAGACGCTGCGCGAGAACGGCGAGAGCACGGTCGTCGTCGGCATCGGCACGGTCGCCGCGCACCTGCGCGACCTCGCCAAGAGCTACAAGGAGGCGCAGATCGCCATCGAGGTCGGCAAGGTCTTCGATACGGAGAAATATGTCGTCAGCTACGAAAACCTCGGCATCGGCCGTCTGATCTATCAGCTGCCGACCACCCTGTGCGAGATGTTCCTGCAGGAGGTCTTCAAGAAGAACCCCATCGACTCGCTCGATAAGGAAACGCTCTTTACCATCAACAAGTTCTTTGAGAACAACCTCGTTCTCTCCGAAACGGCGCGCAAGCTGTTCGTCCACCGCAACACGCTCGTCTACCGTCTGGAGAAGATCAAGAAGCTTACCGGCCTTGACCTGCGTGAGTTCGACGACGCTATTACCTTCAAGGTGGCGCTGATGGTCAAAAAGTACCTTGCCTCCCGCGGCATCGAGGCGTAAGAGAATAGCGAAGGAGGCTTTCCGAAGGGAAAGCCTCTTTTTTTTGCGCCTTGGGAACTTTTTCCGCTGGGGAGCGTCAAAAAAACAGCGGCTGTTTACATAATTTTTATTGCCATTTCTTCGCCGCTCGCGTATAATAGAATAAAATAGGCAAACTTGGAGAAAAAGGGGAGAACACGGCGATGATCCGCTTGACCGACGTGCAGAAGGAATATGAGAACGGGACACACGCGCTGCGCGGTGTGACGATGGAGGTCAACGACGGCGAGTTCGTCTTTCTCGTCGGTCCCTCCGGAAGCGGAAAATCGACCATCATCAAGCTCCTCACAGGCGAGGTCCTGCCGAGCGGCGGCCGACTGATGATCAACGGCTTCAACCTCAACAACATTTCCGACCGGCAGATCCCGCTGCTGCGCCGGTCCATCGGCGTGATTTTTCAGGATTTCCGCCTGATCGAGAAGAAAACGGTCTATGAAAATCTGAGCTTTGCCATGCGCGCCGTGGGCTCCTCGCCGCGCGAGGCGAAAAAGCGCATCCCCTACGTTCTCAAGCTGGTGGGACTGGACGGCAAGGCCAATCAGTTCCCCAACCAGCTCTCCGGCGGCGAGCAGCAGCGCGTGGCCATCGCGCGCGCACTCGTCAACAACCCCTATACCATCATCGCCGACGAGCCGACCGGCAATCTCGACCCCGCCCGCTCGCTGGAGATCATGATGCTGCTCGAGCGCATCAACCAGCTCGGCACCACGGTGCTCGTCGTGACGCACGAAAAGGATCTGGTCAACAAGTTCCAGAAGCGCGTCATTACGCTTGAGCGCGGTATCGTCGTGAGCGACGGCATCGGCTACAATAAGAGGTGAGGCGCGATGAGAAGACACGATTTTGGTTACTTTGTCCACGAGGGTGTGGTGAATCTGTTCAGCCACGGCTTTATGTCCTTTGCGGCTGTCGGCATCACCGTGGCCTGCCTGCTCGTCATGGGCACGTTTTCCCTTGTGGCCTACAACGTCAACGAGCAGCTTCGTCAGCTGGAAAGTGAAAATGAGATCCTTGCTTTTGTGGACGATACGCTCACGGAGGCACAGGGGCGCTCGCTCCAGTCCGCCGTCGAGGCGGTGCCGAATGTGAGGAGCGTGCGCTTTATCACGCGCGAGGAGGCCTGCGAGACCTTCGAGAAAAAGTACGAGGGGAAATATGCCCTCGGCGATCTGGACCCGGAGATCCTGCGCGACCGCTTTGCCATTAAGGTGATCGACCTCGGCCGGATGGAGGAGACGCGCGAGGCGGTCAAGAAGGTGACCGGTATCGCGGACGCCCGCGCGGACGAAAACCTGGCAGAGGGCTTCATCACGCTGCGGAACGTGGCGGGCGTGGTGTGCATCGCGCTCATCGCAATATTATTGGTCGTTTCCGTGTTCATCATTTCCAATACCATCAAGCTCACGACCTTCGACCGGCGCGACGAGATCGCCATTATGAAGATGGTCGGCGCGACGAACGGTTTCATCCGCTGGCCCTTTGTGTATGAGGGCTTCATCATCGGCCTTCTGAGCGCGGGCGTCGCCTTCGGCCTGCAATGGCTGCTGTACGCGACCGTCGCGCGGAGCATTTCCGTGTCCGACGCGCTGAATCTCTTCAGCGTTGTGGACTTTGCGACGATATGGAAGCCGGTCGCGCTGGTGTTCGTCGGCGTGGGAATGCTCGTCGGCGTCGGCGGCAGCCTGACGGCGATCCGCAAATTCCTGCAAGTCTGAAAAAGGAGGGCGGCTGCCCATGAGAACAAAACGAGTATTGCGCGCGGCGGTCGCGTTCCTGTTTGCCTTCGGCGTGCTCGCGGCGGACCTGACGCCGCTGCGCCTGCCGCCGCAGACGGCCTCCGCCGTCACCCAAGCGGACATCGACAAGCTGAAAAAGGAATCCAATGCGCTCTCAAGCAAGAAGAGCGAGGTAAACAAGCAGCTCAGCGCGCTCAAAAAGGACAAGGCCAACACGCTCAAGCGCAAGGCGCTGCTCGATCAGCAGATCGACCTCATCAGCGAGGAGATCGCCAACACCGAGCAGCAGATCGCGCAGTATGAAGCGCTCATCGAGCAGACCGAGCAGGAGCTCAGCGAGACGCAGGCGCAGGAGGCGGATCAGTACGAGCTGTTCTGCAAGCGCGTGCGCGCGATGGAGGAGCGCGGGACGGTGTCCTACTGGTCGGTGCTTTTCCAGTCGTCGAGCTTTGAGGAGCTGCTCGGCGCGATGGACTTCATCAGCGAGGTGATGGAGGCCGACCAGCGCGTGATCGACGACCTGCGTGTGCTGCAGGCGCAGATCGCGGAAAAGCAGCAGACGCTCGAGACCTCGCTCGCCGAGCAGCAGAGCGCCAAGGAGGCGCTGGCGGTCAAGAACAACGAGCTGCGCGATCAGCGCACCGAGGCGACCGGTCTCATCAAGGAAATGGAGGAGAACGAGGCGGATTATAAGGACGTGCTCGCCGAGATCGAGGCCGAGGAGGAAAAAACGCAGAAGGAGATCGTCCGCCTGAGCAAGGAGCTTGCCGCGCAGCAGGGCAACACAACGGTGACCTACGGCGGCTACATCTGGCCCGTGACGACCAGCAAGCGCGTCACATCGCCCTTCGGCAAGCGCAACACCGGCATCAAGGGCGCCTCCACCAACCACCGCGGCATTGACATCGGCGGCGTGTACTACAGCTCTACCGTCTATGCCGCCAAGGCCGGCACGGTCATCATTTCGTCGAGCAACAGTGTGCGCGGGCAGTACATCGTCATCAGCCACGGCAGCGGCAACACGACCACCTACCAGCACCTTTCCAAGCGCTCGGTGAGCGTCGGCGCGGTGGTCAAGCAGGGACAGGCCATCGGCGTGACCGGCTCGAGCGGCGTCGGCAGCGGTCCGCATCTGCATTTTGAGATCACGGAGAACGGTCAGCTCGTCAATCCGCTCAAGTACCTGACGGACTACGTTAAGGCGTGGAGATAAATTTATCGGCATGGAAACAGAGGACTCTCCCATAGAGTAGGGAGAGTCCTTTGTTGTGTCGTGGGATAGGGGAGAGAGGGGAAACCATGTTTGGCTTAGTGGAATGGTGCGGCGCGGGCGAGCGCTGCGGCGCGCGGGAGAAGCGTTTGGACGGCGTGCGGTTCCTTGCCGTAGGCATCCGCCGCGGCGACGGTCTGCGGGCGGTGTGGAGCCTGCGTACCGCCGCGCGGACGCTGGAATGGTACGGTGTGACGCAGGCGGTCTTTCCGCGGGGATTTTCCGCGTATGAGCGCTTTGCCGCGCGGGGGATCGTCCCGGTGGATGTGCGGCCACTGCGCGAGGCGGCGGCTGCCGCCATCGCGCGCCGTGTGATGGCACAGCAGGAGATCGTACCGCGCAGAGCGACCGTCGCGCTCTGCGCGGTGCGCGTCACGCGCGCCTATGCCGCGGCGGCGGAGACGCTGGCGGCGGACACGCGCTATTTGCAGCTGTGCACGGCGCAGGGCGGCTGGGAGCTGTCGCAGACGCTGCGCAGCCGCTTCGGTGTCGCGGCTCCCGTCCTGCGCGTGCCGGAGGGCGCGGACATCGTGCTCTGCTTTGACGATGCGGCAGAGATTTCTGCGGCGAGGGGCATTGTCCTGCCACTCGGCGCTGCGTCGCTGCGCGTGACCTACGGAGGTGAGCGGGCAGAGAAATGCGGCGGGGAGCCGGAACAGCTCCTCGCCGCATGGTATGCCTCCCTCGCGCTGCGCGCGGAGGAGATCTGCGTCAAAAGGGTAGCGTGGGATCAGTCTGCGAACATCGGGGTGGAAAGGTAGCGGTCGCCGGTGTCGGGCAGCAGGACGACGATGCGTTTGCCCTGATTCTCGGGACGCTTGGCGAGCCGGGCGGCGGCCCACACTGCCGCGCCGGAGGAGATGCCGACGAGCAGACCCTCATTGCGCGCCAGCTCGCGGCCGGTGGCAAAGGCGTCCTCGTTCTCCACCGTGATGATCTCATCGTAGATCTTGGTGTTGAGCGTGTCGGGCACGAAGCCCGCGCCGATGCCCTGAATCTTGTGCGCGCCCGCGACGCCCTTGGACAGGACCGGGGAGCCGGCGGGCTCGACCGCTACGACCTTGACGTTGGGGTTCTGGCTCTTGAGGTATTCGCCCACGCCGGTCAGCGTACCGCCGGTGCCGACGCCCGCAACAAAGATGTCCACCGTGCCATCGGTGTCGTTCCAGATCTCGGGGCCTGTGGTCGCGCGGTGCGCGGAGGGGTTCGCGGGGTTGGTGAACTGACCGGGGATAAAGCTGTCCGGCGTCTGGGCGGCCAGCTCCTGCGCCTTGGCGATGGCGCCCTTCATGCCCTTGGTGCCCTCGGTGAGCACCAGCTCCGCGCCGTAGGCCTTCATCAGCTGACGGCGCTCGACGCTCATGGTCTCGGGCATGACGATGATGATGCGGTAGCCTCGTGCGGCGGCGACGGCGGCAAGGCCGATGCCGGTGTTGCCGCTGGTCGGCTCGATGATGACGGAGCCGGGCTTGAGCGCGCCGCTCTTCTCGGCGTCGGTGATCATGGCATAGGCGATACGGTCCTTGACGGAGCCGGCGGGATTGAAGTATTCGAGCTTTGCGTAGACCTCAGCGCCGAGGTTTTCCGCGGCGGCGAAACGGTTGAGCTTGAGCAGGGGGGTGGAGCCGATCAGGTCGGTAATGGTATCATAAGTTTTCATAACGGTAAACTCCTTTTATTGTAGGTTGTATATTTTTTTGAAAGAGAAGTAATTTTAAGAGAGAGGAAAGGTGTTTACCGGCGACATCGGAGCATGAAAAAGGACAGCATAGGCTTGCCTCATTTCTGATTCATATATTTCCTATCGGATTGATAGGCATTGTAACACGAGGTTACCTACTTGTCAAGTAGGAATATGAAAAATTTGAGAAAAGAGAAAGACACGACTTTCGTCGTGCCGTTCTCTTGGCGCGGAGCAATGCGGCTCGAACGCATGCCCCCACATCCCGAGCATATCGGGGACATTATGCTCGCCTTCCGCAGTATCAGAATATGGAAGAATATCTGCGAAGCCTTGTATGATGAAACTACCGCCCCGAACAAAATCGGGGCGGCGGTTTTTACGATGCATCTTGTCATATGACAAGCCGTGACGTAAAATAAACTTGACGTATGACAAGTAATGATACGCAGCAATCTTGAGGTGGGGATGAGCGATGCCCTCAAAACTGCATCATTTAGGGTGCGAAAGCCTCTGTTTTCTCCTCTCAGACCGCCGCAAGCGGGTGGGCGTGGGTGTTTTCCTATGGAACACATCCGAGAGGCAAAACAGAGGCTTTTTTATGAAAATCGACACTTTTCAAAAACCGGGCAAAGAGAGTATTTTTCTCAGAAATATTTTCAGATTCTTCCCTTGGAACCTTTTCAAATGGATTCCAATCCGTTATAATATATCTATCAACCTAACGAATAACGCGAGGTGCTGCCATGAAAACGAAAGATACGCCGAAGCAATACGTCATCTACTCCCGCAAGTCCAAATTCACCGGCAAGGGCGAGAGCATTGAGAACCAGATCGAGCTGTGCCGCCAGTACATCGCCATACACTTTGGCGAGGAAGCGGCGGGAAACGTGCTGGTCTACGAGGACGAGGGCTTTTCCGGCGGCAATCTGGAGCGCCCGCAGTTCAAGAAAATGATGAAGGACTCCCAGAAGATCACCTTTGCCGCCATTGTGGTCTACCGCCTCGACCGCATCAGCCGCAACATCGGAGACTTTGCCAAGCTCATCGAGGATTTGGGCGACCGGCACATCGACTTCATCTCCATCCGCGAGCAGTTTGACACGTCCTCGCCCATGGGCCGCGCCATGATGTACATTGCGTCCGTGTTCTCCCAGCTGGAGCGGGAGACCATCGCCGAGCGCATCCGGGACAACATGCACGAGCTGTCCAAGACAGGACGCTGGCTGGGCGGCACAACACCCACGGGCTACGCCTCAGAAAGCCTGTCCAGCGTGACGGTGGACGGCAAGGTGAAAAAAGCCTGCAAGCTCAAACCCATCCCAGAGGAAATCCAGCTGGTCAAGACGATCTTCGAGGTGTTCATGGAGACCGGCTCTCTCAGCAAGACCGACCAGTATCTGCTGGAGCATCGCTGCGTCACGAAGCGCGGCAAGCAGTTCACCCGCTTTGCCATCCGGGGCATTCTCACGAACCCGGTTTACATGATCGCCGACGAGACGGCGTATCAGTATCTGAAAGAAAATAATGTTGACCTGTTCGCCGAGCGTTCGGAATTCGATGGCGAGCACGGCATCATGGCGTATAACCGCACCCTCCAGCGCCCCGGCAAGGCAAACCAGATCCGCCCGATGGAGGAATGGATCGTGGCGGTGGGCAAGCATCCGGGCATCATCGCGGGCAGCGATTGGGTGCGGGTGCAGGCCATGCTGGATGTCAACAAATCCAAGAGCTACCGCAGACCCCGCAGCAATGTGGCGCTGCTGTCCGGCCTTTTACGGTGCGGCGAATGCGGCGATTACATGCGCCCGAAGCTGACCAACCGCCGCACGGCGGACGGTGAGCTGATCTACACCTACATGTGCTCCACCAAGGAGCGCAGCCACGGTACAGTCTGCTCTATGAAAAACTGCAACGGCAACACGCTGGACGCCAAGATCATTGAAGAGATCCGCAAGCTGTCCGCCGACAAAGAGACCCTTGCTAAGCTGCTGGCGCAGACCAAGAAGGTCATCAGCGGCAGCAAGGAGGGCTACGACGCAGAGCTTGCGCTGCTCCGGGAAAAGCACACCGAGACGGAAGAGCGCATCAAGCGGTTGGTGGAGTCCCTATCTGTTGCCAGCGACACCTCTGCCAAGTACGTCATGGAGCAGATCGACGAGCTGCATCGGGAGAGCGAGACCCAGCAGGCACGGCTTTCTGAGCTGGAAGCCCTCACTGAGCAGAGTCGGATGCTCCATCAGGAGTTCGCCTTCCATCAGGAAATGATCGAATCCTTCGCCAGCGCGGTGGATTCGGCAACGCTGGAGGAAAAACGCCGCCTGCTGCGCACCATCGTCAAAAAGGTGGTCTGGGACGGCAAAAATGCCTATGTTTACCTCTTTGCGGAGGATGGAGAGGCGGATTTGCCACCCATTGACCAACCTATGTATCCGTTAGGAGAGGATAGCGAATGAGATCCTGATGTATTTCCGCTCGCGTAAGAAGCTGCAGGGCGAGGTCTCGCTCTCGGACTCCATCGAGACGGACCAGGACGGCAACGACCTCATGCTGATGGATGTGGTCGGCGTGGACGACACGATGCTCTCCGACCTGCAGGACCGGGAGGACAGCGTGCTGGTTCGCCGTCTGGTGCGCGAATGCCTGACCGAGCGCGAGCGCGAGATCGTCACGCTGCGCTACGGCCTCGGCGGCCGGATGCCGCGCACCCAGCGCGAGATCGCAAAAAAACTCGGCATCTCAAGAAGCTATGTCTCCCGCATCGAAAAGCGGGCGCTGGAAAAGCTCGAAGAAGCCATCGGCGAGCGCGGCTGACCCCTTGCAATTCCGCGCCGCAGCGGGTATAATACGACTGAAAATTTTGCCGGTGGGGAGGACTGTTCCATGTACTATATCGGCATTGACCTTGGCGGAACAAACATCAAGGGCGCGCTTGTGAGCGAGACGGGCGAGATCGCGCGGGAGGTGAGCCGTCCCACGCGCGTCGGGCTGGGCGCGGAGGCGGTCTGCGACGGCATCGCCGCGGTCATCACAGAGCTTTCATCCGGCGTGGACCGGACCTCGCTCGGCGGCGTCGGGCTCGGCTGCCCAGGAACGGTGGACGACGAGACCGGCTGCGTGCTCTACGCGAACAACCTCGGCTGGAAGAACTTTGACCTGCGCGCGGCGGTCAAGTCGCGCACGGACTTTGACCTGCGCATCGGCAACGACGCGAACGTGGCCGCGCTGGCGGAGGCGCTGGTCGGCTGTGCCAAAGGTGCGCAGAGCGCCGTGATCGTCACGCTCGGCACAGGCGTCGGCGGCGGCGTGGTGCTGGACGGCAAAATGCTCACGGGCTACACCGGCGCGGCGAGCGAGCTGGGCCACATGGTCATCTGCGCGGGCGGCGAGGAATGCACCTGCGGACGGCGCGGCTGCTTTGAGGCTTATGCCAGCGCGACTGCGCTCATCCGCGAGACAAAGCGCGCGATGGCTGCGCATCCCGAGAGCCGGATGCACGCCGCTGCCGAGGAGAACGGTGCGGTGGACGGACGCACGGCGTTCATCGCGGCGCAGCGCGGCGACGCCGCCGCGCAGGCGGTGGTGGATCGCTATCTGGACGACCTCGCCTGCGGCGTTGCCAACATCGTCAACATCTTTTTCCCGGAGGTCATCGCGCTCTCCGGCGGTGTGGCCAATCAGGGCGACACGCTGCTTGTCCCGCTGCGGGAGAGGGTGCGGGCGCTGAGCTATGGCTCACGCTATGCCGTGCGTCACACGCGCATCGAGCTCTGTACGCTCGGCTACCGCGCAGGCGTCATCGGCGCGGCGCTGCTGGCGAAGCGGAGCTGAAAGGAAGAACAGAACAATAGCAAGGAGGGCAGCCGCTGCGGCGGCTGCCCTCCTTGCTGCACCAGATGATGAGAGTTATCCCGCGGCCCTTGCCGCGGCGAGCCCGTAGAGCCCATTCGTCGGGTCCTGCCAGAGCGGGAGGTGGATGGGGCGGTAGGTGAAGAACACGAACGCGAAGGCCAGCGCCCACAGCAGGAGAAAGCCGGCGAGCTGCCACGCGCCGCCGCGCAGCGCGCCGCGCGTGAGCAGACGGAAGCTCATAAGGTAGAGCAGCGCGTCCGCGAGAAAGAAAATGGCGATGTTCACCCAGTCCGGCGTTTTGCCGAACATCCCGCCGAGCGAGTAGAAGATCACGGGGATCGCGAGCAGACCGAGCAGAATGGACGCGGCCTTGGCGGCAAAGAAGCTCCGCAGCGGCTCGGCAAAAACGATGAATTGCACCATGGTGAAGAGAAAGAACGGCACGAACAGCAGCTTCATGTGCTCCCAGGTGGACTCGTTGACGGCACAGAACGCCGCGATGAGCGGATTGCCTCCGGTCCACTCGTACACGAAATGCAGCAGCGTACCGACCGCGCCGGTGAACGCGAAGCCGATCAGCTCCCAACGCAGCAGCCTTTTTTGCATAAGGACACCTCCGTTTATTTGCTTTGTCCATTGTATGGATTTCGGCGTCATTTTATCCCACGCGATACAAAAACCGCCCGGCCGTCCTTGACGCGGCGGGCGAAAACCGCTATACTCATTATGGTTATCTGCCGCGCGGCGGTGCCGGACAAAGAAAGAGAGGCTTCGGCGGAGCTCGCCGATGATTTCGGAATGGATGAGCAGATGTCCCCGCTCGCGGGGAGGCAAAATATTGAATTTACCAACCGTCAGCTCGTGAGCCTGATTTTGCCGATGCTGGCCGAGCAGCTGCTCGGCATCACGGTGGGTCTTGCGGACTCGCTGATGGTCGCGACCGTGGGCGATGCGTCGATCTCGGCGGTGTCGCTCGTGGACAGCGTCAGCGCGCTGATGATCTACATTTTCTCCGCCATGGCGACCGGCGGCGCGGTCGTGGCCGGTCAGTACCTCGGCCGGCGCGAGCGGGAGGAGGCATGCCGCAGCGCGCAGCAGCTCATGGTGCTGCTCGGCGTGGTGTCGCTGGCGGTGACGGCGCTTTTATACCTGTTTCGGGACCTGATCGTCACCCGCCTTTTCGGGCACATCGACGTGGACGTCATGGAGGCGACGAACATCTATTACAGCTACGTTATGGCCTCCATTCCGGGCATCGCGCTCTACAACGGCGGCGCGGCGCTCTTCCGCACGATGTCGCGCTCCGGCGTGTCGCTCAAGGTCTCGCTGCTGATGAACGGCATCAACGTGGCGGGCAACGCCATTTTGATCTTCGGCCTCGGCTTCGATGTGGCGGGCGTCGCCATTCCCACGCTCGTCTCGCGCACGGTGGCGGCGGTCGTGATCGTGTGGCTGCTCTTCAACGAAAAGCTCGAGCTGCATCTTTCTGACATCCGCGCGTTCCGCTTTGAAAAGCGCGTCATGCGCAACATCTTCCGCATTGCCATCCCCAGCGGAGTGGAGAACGGGATGTTCCACTTCGGACGGCTCATCCTCTTCAGCCTCATCTCCACCTTTGGCACGGCGAGCATCACGGCCAACGCCATCGGCAATACGATGGGCAATTTCCATGTGTTTGCAGGGCAGGCCATCTGCATGGGCCTGACGACCGTGGTGAGCCAATGCGTCGGCGCGGGCGCCTATGACCGCGCGCGGTACTATATGAAAAAGCTGACCGTTGCGACCTATGCGGTCATGGCGTTTATCAACATCACGCTGATCCTCTGCATCCCGCTCATCCTGCGCGTGTACGACGTCGCGCCCGAAGCGGCAGTGCTGGCCCGTGAGGTCATGCTCATCCACGGCGGCAGCGCCATCCTCCTCTGGCTTCCGTCGTTTATGATCCCATATTTTCTGCGCGCCGCGGGCGACGCGACCTATACCATGGTCGTGAGTATGCTCACCATGTGGCTCGTGCGTGTGCTGGGAGCCTATGTTATCGGCCGCTATCTCGGCTATGGCGTAGTCGGCGTGTGGTTCGCCCACGCAATCCTCGACTGGGCGACGCGCAGCGTCATTTTCTACGCCCGCTACCGCAGCGGAAAATGGGAGCGCATGGCGATCCGATCATAGCGAAAGTGCAAAAAAAGAAAAGCCGCGCGGTCACGGCGTTTCTTTTTTCCGGTCTTACATTTCCACGGTGATGTTGTCGGTCCCGTGCTGCTCAAATTCACCTAAGTACACATCCATGCGCTCGCGCAGCTCGTCGTAATTTTCCGGTGTGGGCGCGTCGGAGTCCATGTCGCGCAGGGCAAGCTCCTGGGCGAGGATCTCGAAGAACATCGTGTCCTCGTAAGCGAGAATAGCCTCATGGATGCCGCCCTCGGCGAAGGCGCGCGAGGGGATCAGCTCGCCCTGATAGGACTCGACCAGCGGCACCATGCCGTGGTTGATGCAGTTGGAGAAAACGGTGCTCTCAACCTCGTCGTACTCGCGGATGCGGTCGTCGCCGCGCGTGGAGTTGAGCACCCAGTTGCCGATATAGACCAGATCAAGAAGACGGCGGAATTGCTTTTCCGTCAATTCGATTTTCATGCTGCGCCTCCTGTGATGCAGATTTCAGTTTCCATGATGATAGCACACTCTGCGTCAAAATGCCATAGCAAAAACAGGCAGAATGTGAAAAAAGAAAGGGGGATCGCTTGTGAAAGAGGACGTTTCCGTCCGCGTGTGCGGCGTGCAGCGCTGCCCCGGCGCGGAGGAGGATGTAAGCGAGCTGGTGTGCGAGGGCGTCTTCAAGCATACGGCGGACGGCTGGCTGCTCGCCTACGAAGAGTCGTCGGAGGCCGGCGCCGTCAAAACACTGCTCCGCTTCGCGGACGGCCGAGTCACACTCACGCGCCGCGGCGCGGTGCGCAGCGAGATGACCTTCGCGGCGGGAGAGTGCCATACCATATTCTATGAGCTTCCCCTCGGACGCTTGACAATGGAGCTTCACACGGACAGCGTTTGCGCGTCCTTTGACGGAGCGTGCGGCACGCTGGAGCTATGCTACCGCCTGACGGTGCGGGACGAAACGGTGAGCGAGAACCGGCTCACGGTCACGCTGACTCCGCGCTGAGCAGAAAAACGCTGCATTCAGGCCGATTCTGCCAAAGGACCAAATCGGAGAGCGCCGATGTGGTCATTTTGCTGTGACAAACGAAAAAAACGGGCGGAAATGCCAAAAAGCGGCGCTTGAATTTAAACCAAATGCACATAAAAAGCGGCGGAAGTGCTGCTGAATCTATGACTGGTATACAATCTGCAACTCCAACTGGTACTTGCGAACCTGTTAATTTAGTATAAAGTAGTAAATGACAGCGAATTGACCAAAAAAAGACGGGAAGGAAGATCGGCTTTTGGTTCTCGCGTCAATCTATCTTTTAAGGAGAGAGAAGAAAGTGGAAAATAACACCACGAAAAGCAGAGGCAGCCTGAAGGCTCTGTTCCTCATCCCCTCGATCATCGGCGTTATCCTGTTCATGATCCCCGTCAAGAATGCGGACGGTGATTGGACGGTCGTCGTCAAGATCATCGCGGACATCATCTCCGGCGCCATCGGCGGCTTCCTGCCCCTGCTGTGCGTCATCATCCTGACGGTCTCCGCCGTCATGTGCCTTGTTGCGTTGGGAAAGCCCAAGTTCATCATGGATAGCCCCATCCTCAAGGAATGCTTTTCCTGCGGCCCCATCTGGGTCGTCATCCGTGTGCTGGCCGCCATCTTCGTGTGGCTGACCTACCTCGGTGTGGGCTCTGAGGGTACCGGCCTTGTGAGCCTCATCACCAGCGGCGATCAGGGCGGCTTCGTGCTCTATGACCTGCTCACCACCCTCGTCATCATCTTCGTCATCGCAGCCCTCCTGCTGCCCCTGCTGCTCGACTTCGGTCTGCTCGAGTTCGTCGGCGCAAAGCTCACCAAGGTCATGCGCCCGCTCTTCAAGGTCCCCGGTCGTGCCGCGGTCGACTGCATCACCTCATGGATCGGCGACGGCACCCTCGGCGTTATGCTCACCTGCAACCAGTACGAGGGCGGCTACTACACCGCCAAGGAAGCGAGCATTATCGCGACGCTCTTCTCCGCTGTTTCCATCACCTTCACCCTCGTCGTTCTCGATACGGTCGGTATGCTCGACAAGTTCGGCATCTACTACCTGATCGTCTGCCTCGTCGGCATCGTCTGCGCCATCATCTGCCCCTATCTCTACCCGCTGCGCAACAAGCCCGACACCTATCTGGTTCCCGGCAAGGCCGCTCCCGACACCCTGCCCGAGGGCTACAAGAACTCCACTGAGTACGGCATGGACCTCGCGCTCAAGCGCGTCGCGCAGCACAAGGGCATCGGCGAGTTCTTCGCCAGCGGCGCCAAGAACGCCTGCAGCATGTGGTTCGGCGTTCTGCCCACCGTTATGGCGGTCGGTACCGTTGCTCTGATCCTTGCCAACCACACCCCGATCTTCGCCTGGCTGGGTCTGCCCTTCAAGCCCCTGCTGGAGCTGCTCGGTGTGCCCGAGGCCGGTGCGGTTGCCTCCACGATGATCGTCGGCTTCACCGATATGCTCACGCCCGCCATTCTGATCGCGGAGTGTGCCAGCGATATGGCCCGCTTCATCGTTGCGGTCGTCTCCGTCACGCAGGTGCTCTACCTCTCCGAGGTCGGCGGTCTGATCCTCGGCTCCAAGCTGCCCCTCAACGTCTGGGAGCTGTTCGTGATCTTCCTTGAGCGTACTATCATCAGCCTGCTGATCGTCTGCCCCATCGCGCATTTGCTGTTTTAAGTAAGACGGGCAGGATCATCGTTACATAGCAAACGAGAGCCGGAGCACCGTAGAGGTTCTCCGGTTCTTATTTCACCAGGCGCTGCGCACGGAAGGAGAAAGCATGGACGTCAAGCTGGATAAACAAAGCAAAATACCGGTCTATCTGCAGATCGTGGATCAGCTTCGCGCGCAGATCATGTGCGGTGCGCTGCCGTCCGGCAGCGTGCTGCCCTCGGAGCGCGGCCTGGCTCAAATGCTTGAGGTCCACCGCAACACGGTCGTCAAGGCGTATGGCGAGCTCAAGAGCGACGCATGGATCGAGTCCCGGCAGGGCATCGGCTACGTCGTCGCCGTCCCGCCCGCGGCGGAGGACGGCGGGGAAGGGGAGGCGGGAGCCTCCGACAAGCCGAGCCGCCGCGTGAACTGGATCAATGAGATCAAGGATCGCTACCTCGACATGGAAAAGACCTTTGACGATCTTTTCCAGCGCTTTACCGACAAGAGCAAATACTCCCTCGGCAGCGGCATCTCCACCAACGAGGTGTTCCGTCCCGAGCGCGTTGCGCACGACATCGCGCCGCTGATGACGAGCGCGGGCTGCTGCCAGTATTTCTACAGCCCCTATAAGGGCGATAAGTTCCTGCGGCAGAAGCTCGTCTCCTTCCTCAGCACCAAGGGCGTCAAGGCGTCCACCGGCGAGATCCAGATTCTGTCCGAGACGAATCAGGCGGTGGACTTCATCGTGACGCTCCTCGTCCAGCCCGGCGACACCGTGGTCATGGAGGAGCCGGTCCATCCGGATATGTCCCGCGCGATGGAGCTGGCCGGCGCGAAGATCCTCACCGTGCCGGTGGATCAGGACGGGATGCGCGTGGACCTGCTTGAAAAGCTCATCCTTCACAAGCATCCGCGCTTCATTTTCGTCAATTCGAGCTTTCACGATCCCACCGGCCACATCCTCTCGCTGGAGCGGCGGAAGAAGATCATCGAGATCTCCAACACCTACCGTGTTCCCATCGTGGAGGAGGACGCCGCGAGCGAGCTCGTTTACGAGGGCGAGAAGCTGCCGCCCATCAAGGCGTTCGACACGCTGGAAAACGTCATTTACATCTATTCCTTCTCGCTGACTTTTGTCACGGGCCTGAGCATCGCGGTCGTCGCGGCGAACGCCGACGTCATCCGCAGCCTGAGCTATCTGGTCTCCGTGCGCCTGATGGCGTCGGACTGGATGACGCAGAAGCTGCTGGGCCGCTATCTCGACGACGGCACCTACTATAAGGCACTCGATGAGTTCCGCGCCAGCTACAGCCGCAAGCAGCGGCTCGTGTGTGAGAAGCTCGACGAGATGGCTGCCCTCGGCGTTTCCTATGAGCGACCGCGCGGCGGCGTGTACATCTGGTGCCGCCTGCCCGACGGGGTGGACAGCAAGCGGTTCATCAACCGGGCCTACAACATGGGCCTGATCCTCATTCCGGGCTATGTGTTCTACCCGTTCAAGAACGGCGGGCGGAACTATGTCCGCATCAACTACTCCTATGAGTCGGACGAGCGCCTGCTCGCCGGCATGGAGGTCTTCCGCGCGGCGCTGCTGGAGTCGCTTGAAGGCTGACTGGCACATGAAAAACGCAAAACACTGATACTACCATTTTTCGCGCGGCCGAGTATACTGGTTTTAGTGAAAAACTATGAGAAACGCGCGAGCATCCAGATAAAAAGTGTTGAACCTGAATAAGCTGGCCGACGGATTTCCGGCTGCTGTTCAGACCGTTGGGAGGGCTGCGCATTGTGCCGCCGTCCCGGGAAAGGAGCAACTATGTACCCCGGTATCCATAATTTTTCAGAGATCGGTAAGCTCAATAAGGTCCTGCTGCATCGCCCCGGCAAGGAGCTGGAGGCGCTGACGCCCGCTACGCTCGAGCGTCTGCTGTTCGACGACGTGCCCTACCTCAAGATCGCGCAGGAGGAGCATGATAACTTCGCCCGCGTGCTGCGTGAGAACGGCGTCGAGGTCGTCTACTACGTCGACGAGGTCGCCAAGGCCATCGCCGATCCCGCCCGCCAGATCCAGCTGGTGAACGACTTCCTGAACATCAGCAAGATCCATGCCAAGGGCCTGCGCGCGTCCATGACGAGCTATCTTCTGAATATGCCCCCCAAGCAGATGGTCGCCGAGCTGATCGCCGGCATCAAGCGCAGCGAGGTCGCCACCAAGGAGGCCACCTCCCTCATGGACCTCGTTGAGGACGACTATCCCTTCGTCTCCGATCCGATGCCAAACCTCTACTTCACCCGCGACCCCGGCGCCTGCGTCGGCAACGGCATCAACATCCACCGGATGCACACGCCCGCCCGCAAGCGCGAGAGCCTGCTGCTCAAGTATATGTACCTCTACAACCGTGACTTTGCCACGGAGGAGAACAAGCAGTGGTACGACCTTTCCGACAGCTACTCCATCGAGGGCGGCGACGTGCTCGTGCTCTCCAAGGACATCGTGGCGGTCGGCCTGTCCCAGCGCACCACCGTCTCCGGCGCGGAGACCTTTGCCCGCAACCTGCTGCAGAACTCCGGCTTCAAGAAGGTCCTTGCCTTCGATATCCCCGAGACCCGCGCGTTCATGCATCTCGATACCGTCTTTACGATGGTCGATTACGACAAGTTCACCATCCATCCCGAGATCGAGGGCCCGCTGAGCGTCTACGAGATGATGCTCGACGAGCACGGCGAGCTGAAGTTCGCCGCCCTCAAGGACGAGCTGAAGGATATTCTGGCCCTCGAGCTCAAGCTGCCCGCGGTCGACCTGATCCGCTGCGGCGGCGGCGATCTGCTGGCCGCGCAGCGCGAGCAGTGGAACGACGGCTCAAATACCCTCTGCATTGCGCCCGGGCGCGTCATCACCTATGACCGCAACTACGTCACCAACGAGCTGCTCGTCAAGAAGGGCATCGACGTCATCACCATCCCGTCCGCGGAGCTTTCCCGCGGCCGCGGCGGCCCGCGCTGTATGTCCTGCCCCGTCAACCGCGACGATCTGTAAGCATTCGACGAGCTTTTCAAGCGGAAAGCAGGCGTCGGCGGCGAATCCCGCCGCTGACGCCTGCATATTTTATCGGACGAGAGTGCCCGCTGCGGTATAATCAAACGAAAACAGTAAAAATTTTGAAAAAAGGCTTGCATTTTGCGCGCCACAGTGCTATACTACCTTTGTTGTCTGAAAGGACACGCGCCGTTAGCTCAGCTGGATAGAGCGTCTGGCTACGGACCAGAAGGCCGGGGGTTCGAATC
>ENA-UEOI01000193-UEOI01000193.1-human-gut-metagenome-genome-assembly--contig:-NODE-193-length-73387-cov-97.558314_pt1 | contig 73387 bp, 64 predicted proteins | sample MGYA00242883_ERZ507882 | MGnify/ENA primary metagenome ERZ507882 (study PRJEB26167, sample SAMN06115502) | human gut metagenome | host: Homo sapiens | place: China:Chongqing | collected 2015-07-29...
GGGCTGAAGATATTTCTGCGTCCCAGTCGCTGTTCCGACAGGCCTGCGGCTTTTGCCATACGATCAAACGGAAACACCGAGTGAAGCCTGCCCAGTTCACTCTCATTAAAACTCTTGCGATATTTTTCCAGAACATCAAATTCTGTAAACCCCAAAGTAGGGTGAATTTCTGAAATATTTTGTATCTTAGCCATATCTTAGTCGGAGTATTTCCCCCGTTTTGGCTGCCAAACCTTATTTTCGGGGGAATACCTAAAGATACAAAAAAGCCAACTAATTCGCAATACTTTGTGTATGAATTAGTTGGCTAATTTTATACTATTTACTGAATCTCCCGAGTTATTCTCCGAGGATGGTAGCCACGATGCGCCGTCCTCCTCCGTGGTTGCGGAATTCACAGAGATAGATTCCCTGCCAGGTGCCTAAGTTCAGTCGTCCGTCGGTGATGGGGATAGACAAGCTGGCGCCCACCAGTGAGGATTTGGCATGGGCAGGCATGTCGTCCCAGCCTTCCAAGGTATGGTCGTACCAGGACTCGCGTTCGCGCACCAGGTTATTGAATATCTTTTCCATATCGCTGCGTACATCAGGGTCGCAGTTTTCGTTGACCGACAGTCCGGCGCTGGTATGCTGGATAAAAAGATTGAGTAGTCCAGTCTTGGGTAAGGCAGGCAGGTGACTGAGAACCTCGTCGGTCACAAGGTGAAAGCCACGCGCGCGTGCCCGAAGTGTGAAAGTAGTTTGTTGTATCATAATAATAAACGGTATGAAAGATTACGGATTTTATCTGCTCAAAGATAACACAAATCTTTCAGAAGGAGGGAATATAGCGTGAAAAACCTCCTTTTACCATTCGTTCAGCCACTCGTCCAGTGTTTCTCCATCCGTGAAGAGCTCGGGCTCCAGTGCTTGGATGCGCTTCTTCATCCGTGATTTCTGCTGGTAAACTGAAGTAGGAGAGATGGCCGAAAGTACGGCAATCTGCGACACCGTAAAATGAAGTTTGATAAGAATACAATATTGGATGTCCATTTCCGTCAAATTCGGGAAACGGGTGGTGAGGCGTGAAGTAAAGTTATTGTACACGTCGTCTACCAAAGCAGCCAGGCAACTTTTGTCTGTTTCTTTAATGAAGCGCGGGCTGTGGCGCAATTCGTTAATGAGCGGCTGTTCAGAGATGAGTCGTTCGGCCAGTCTGTGTTCCCTTTCCCTCAATTGTTCCATTTCATTGGTCAGCGTCTGAATGTGCTGGATATGGCTTTTGTGATTCATTTTTGGCTGGGTCGCATTTCGTTTTTCGTATGTCTTTTTCAAACGATTCATCTTTTCTTTGGGGTTTATTTTTTCACGCTATAATTATACTTTTGGCAAAGTTAGCGCATTCTTATTTACTTTAAAATAAATCCATATATACAGTCTTTGTTTTGTAAATTACTGAAAGTTAGTGTTTTATGTTGTTTTCTTTTTGTGTGTATATATACAGAGGGCCTTTTTTAGAATCTGTGAAGCCATAAATCCAGCGTTTCTCCTTCGGTAAAGCTGTCCGTTTTTTGTTGCAGGATGAGTTTCTTCATCCTTGATTTTTGCTGCGATACGGAGGTGGGGGATACCGCCATGAATACAGCTATTTGTGACACACTGAAGCCTAATTTGATGAGGATGCAGAGCTGCTGGTCCAGTTCGGTCAGGTTGGGGAAAGCTTCCGTAAGCCGTTCGGTGAAATGAGGATAGATTTTGTTGACCAATGTGGCAATCCGGACAAAATCCCCGGGTTGCAGAAAGCGCGGTTTGCTTCGAAGTTCAGCCACTAACGGATGGGTAGAAATCAGTTGTCCGGTCAGTGCTTCTTCTCTTTCTTTGAGTCGCAGCATTTCGGTGGTGAGTTCCTGAAGATGTGGAGTTTTGAGCGGTGCGCTTTTCAATTGTTTCCAGTGCGCTTCAATTTGATGTTGCAGATTTTGGTTGGCAAGATTCAGTTGCCGGTTCTGTTCTTCCAGTTGCCGGATGAGCGACAATTGCGCTTCCTGTTCACTGGATTTTTGAGTAGAGAGTTGCATTTGCAGTTCCTGGATACTTTCATTGTTTTGTGCCATTAATACCTCGTTGTCCTTTAATTGCTTGCTGTACTTTTGCAGTTCGCTGGAAAGGCGGCGAATGGTGCGTTCCTTCTTCTTCAGGTTCTGCTGGTAGAGGACGATAAGTGCCAGAATCACTCCTAACAGCAAGGATACAACTACTGCAATGCGGAGTTCCATTTGTTGGCGGTTGATGATGAGTTCGTAATTTCGTTGTTGCAGCTGGGCTCTGGTTTCCTGCTGCCGCAATGCCGTGTTGTGCTTGTCTTTGAGGTCTTTTGCGATGGAGTCGCAATACCGTACGAATATCTGTCCGCTATATGGAAGGCCCATTCTTTCATTTAATGCGGACTGCATCTGATAATATGAGGATTTGAATGACAACATGATTCGGTCCTTTTTCAGCTTTTGCTCTTTGTCCATGCTTTGGGCAGCTTTATCCAAATAATAGAACGCCGAATCATTCTTTCCTAAGTTTATATAAATTCCTGCCAGACTTAACTGGACAGCATACGGCAGGAAATCGGGGTTGAGACGGATAAGCCTTTGGAACTGGGCGATGGCTTCCCTGTATCTGTGTGCTCCTACCAGCATATCGCCATGGTTTCGCAGAATATGATGGGCGAACAAGGTATCACCGGCCTCTAATGCCAGCTGAAACCCTTTCTCCGGACAATCAATGTTCGATGTATCTCCTCCTAACTGCGATACGAGGGCCAGTGAATATACCATCTGGTAATGCTCCTTCACCGGTAGCTTGTGGGCAATGCGAAGCATGTCCTCAATCATCGCTTTACATTCTAAGAAACGGCTTTGCTTGTATAGCACTTCCAGTTTCTTGCGCTGTAGCACTAACATGTTGGTGGTGTCTTTTCGGGAGATGGCCAAAGCAATGCCTTTGTCGAACACCGTGATGGCCTCATCGTTTGCTTCTTTCCACCTCAGGTACATGCCTTCGAGCAGGTAAGTATCCAGCAGCCGTGCGGTATCTGTTGACTGTTGGCGGTAGTAGGCAATAGCCTGATAGAGCAGGGAATCTTCTAACAAAGACATTTCCTGCTGGTAGTGGGCCATCGCCTTGTTCCAGACCAGTTTCATCCGTTCCGCTTCCGGAAGAGACGTTTCATCCTTGATATTAAACAGAAGTTGCAAGGCAGAATCTGGTTGGTGATGATGCAGCAAAGAGTCCGTTTGTTGTAGCAGAGCACTTGCGTGCGGTTGCCTTGTGCAAGTAGCAAACAGCAGCAAGATGCCTGCTATATAGAGGATGGGTTTTATTTTGTGTTTCATGTGGCTGTTGATAAGGTGATATCATTTTTTCGTCATACAAATATAGCGATTTCTTGTTACATACGGTTTTTCTGGCTTTCACCGGCTCCGGTACCCTTGTACTTGCTCTTGGTCGCATTGAACTTGTAGCGGACGGTAAGACGGACCGTGCAGTTATTAGGTTCTTCCGTCATGTGCATGGTCTGCATATCGCTTACATACATGATGAAATCACGCTTATAGCTGTTGAACAGATTTGTGGCATCCAGACGGATATTCAGTTTATCATTGAGAAGACTCTTCTGCAAGGCCATATCCATTCTCCATGCCGGCTTCAGGAATCGGCCGTTCTTCATGTTTCCTTTGCTTGTGTACATGAAATCCGCATCCAGCATGAAGCCCAAAGGTAGACTCAGGTTGTTGTTCCATATAATCGTACCCATAGGATTGTCCAGGCTGAGATTGCCTTGAGGAGTCTGTACGTCGAACCATTGTTTGTTCAGCTGGAACCGCCATTGGGGTTTCCAAATACCGATGGTAGGAGAAAGCGTCACATCGGCAAAAATCTTGTCGTATGCTTCCGCATTGGCAAGTGACATCAGCATGATAGTAGGATCATTCTCGTCATACAGACTGGTTACGTTGAGAATATCATTCTTCACACGGTTATATCCGACAGACAGCTGTAACCATCTGTAAGTAGCTCCCAAGGTAAGATTATGCGTAAACTTCGGGTCAAGCAACGGATTTCCGGTTTCATAAGTATATTTGTTTATCAGCAACATGCTGCTTCTCAAATCCCAATAGGAAGGTCTGGCTATATCGGTGCGATAAGCCAACTGGAAATTGACACGGTTGATAGGGAATGCGATGGAAAGTGTAGGGAACAGATTACTGAAGTCCTTACTTTGCTCATTCACGCGGACATCTTTCTCAAAGTAATCGGAAGCATTATATTCATATCTTAATCCAGCCAAAGCCTGTATGTGGCCAAACTTCCGGCTGTATTCCACAAAAGCCGCACCCATATTCTCACGAATCCGGCTGTCATCATCCGAAACGATACCTTCCGGATTCAGGTTGATATTCCTACGGTTGGTATACGTATATTCACCCCCAAACGACAATTCACCGCCCCACAACGGTCGGGACAGAATCAGTCGGGCAGCATAAAGTGTATTGTCTATGTCATTAAAGATAGATACATAACGGCTGTTCTCGCTGCCGTCAGCCAGTTCTGTCTTTTCATCAAGATAACTTTCCTTGTCGCTCTTATCCCAATATCCATCCAGGTTCAAGTCTATGCTCCAGTCCTTGATTTTACCATTGTAATAGGCATTTACCTGATGATACTCGGAACCGTTGTCTATGAGGTTGGGACTGTGTGTCTTTTCAGACAAAGCTCCGTCACGATATACATCCGTATTGGTTTCCATCAAGGATTTTGAATAAGGAGTCTTGTGATAATCGTAGCGTATTCCGAAAGCCGAATGCTCATTGATGGTATAGTTTACGGCTAGCCGGGCATTAAAGTTTTTGGAAGTCCAGTCATTGAATGTGGTGGATTTCTGCTGCCAGTGTTCCTGCAAATAAGTATCCTGAACCACTTCCTTACTTATCCATCCGTACATTCTTGAGCCATACAGCATACCGGATAAATCCCAGCCGTTCTTACGGTAATTGAAGTTCAGCTGTTCCAATGCGCTCCAGTCTCTATTGTACTGGAATAGGACACGGTTATCAAAGCCGAATCCTTCACCTTCCGCTTTCTTGGTGATAATGCGTATCACAGAAGTCACCTCCGCACCATATCTTGCTCCTGGATTATTGACCACTTCCACAGATTTTATATTCTCTGCCGAAAGTCTGTCCAGCTCCGAATTGTCAAGCAGTTTCCGGCCATTGACATAAATCTCAGGGGTACCACGACCGAACACATTGATTTCGCCATCCTTCGAAGTGACATTAGGAATTTTGTCGAGCATCTGTTCCGCAGTTCCAGCTTTTTCCAAAGCCGTTCCGGCTACCCCCGTTATCATGGCATCCCCTTTGATACGTGTGACCGGCAAGTTGGCTTTTACCACTACTTCACCCAGCTGTTGTGCATCCGATACAAGTTGCACGATACCGATATTAGCTGGGGTGACCGGTTTATACACCGTCTTGTATCCGATAGAGGATATTCTCACAATTTGGTTTTTCGATGAGGCTTCCAAGGTAAATACTCCGTCTTCACCGCTGATGGTTCCATAGACAAACGCCGAATCCGGCAGAGACAGCAACACCACATTGGCGTAAGGCAACGGCTGGCTGTGCTCGTCAATCAGTTTTCCGCTTACGGTCTGAGCCGATATCCTTACCGAAATAAGGACACAGACCAATATGAATAAAGTGCTAATTTTTCTCATCTCTATAGTCTTATTTGTTACATACGGTTCTTTTGGCTTTCACCAGCTCCGGTACCCTTGTATTTGCTCTTGGTAGCGTTGAATTTGTAGCGCATGGTCAGTGAGATTCTTCTGAAATTGGTGATATAATCTGTCATGGTTTTGATGCCGTTATAAATGGTGCAATCCACATCATCTTTTTCCAACAGATTGGTGACTTGAAGTTGGAAACTCAATCTTTCTTTGAAGAAACTCTTATAGAGCCCCATAGACACATCCAGAGAGTTGATACCCATGTACATGTTCTGTGAATGTCCTTTGGTGTAATAAGTGCCGTCTATATCAAACAGAAATCCTGCCGGAAGAGTGAAACTGTTACGCCACACAATGATTGTCCTTGGCTTACTCAGTGTGAGTTTACCCTCTGGGCCTTCTGCATGAAACCACTGCTTAAAGACCTGTGCGGTGAGTTGCGGACTCCACCAGCCGATGGTAGGCGATAAGGTGATAGCTGATATGATATTGTTGTAGGGCTCCGTATTGACGGTTTTTAGCAAGGATATGGTAGGGTCAGCTTCCGAATAAGGTTCACAAACCTGAATAATATCGTCTTTCGTACGGTTATAGGTAAAGCTGAAATTCACCCATTTATAAGATGCAGAAAATATAAGGTCTTGATTGATGATAGGTTTGAGAAATGGATTTCCCGTCTGGTAAGTGTATTTGTTGCCGTAATATATGTTTCCTCTCAGCATATCGTACGAAGGACGCGTGATACCACCGCTATAGCTCAGCTGAATTTGTGTTTTTCCTATGGGGAAGTTTATGTTGACAGAAGGAAATACATTGTTGAACGTGCGGCTTTGTTCGTCGATGTGTTTTCCTTGCTCATAGTAGTCGAACTTCACGTTCTCGTATCTCACTCCAGCCTGCACATCTACCTTGCCGAACGAGTGTGAGTAGTCCATGAAAGCCGCAGTGGAACCTTCTTTTATTTTACTGTCATCATTGTCGAGGATGCCCTCTTGATTGTGATAGAGGTTTGTTCTACTGGTATGCGAATACTCACTGCCGAATGACAAATTTCCTTTCCATAAAGGATACGACACGATCAGTTTTGTGGCATACAATGTTCCGTTATTTTTATTGAAGGTATTGACATCGTTCTCCGTTTCTCCATTGGTGATTTCCCTTGTATGCTGGCTTTCTTCTTTTACGCTCCACAAACCGTCGGCATTGAAATCAATGTTCCAATCGCCTATCTGTCCGTTATAGTAATAGTTCAGGCTGTGTCTTGTAGAAGGGTCTTCACCAATCATCGTACTTGTATTGTTTTCGTACAGTTCTTGGTCGGCATAGATATTGGCTGTGTAACGCCAGTCGCCTGTAGAGTTGAAGTATTTGTCCATATCGTAGCGTACACCCATGGAGTGTTTCTCATTGAACTGGTAGTTTAGTGAAAGAACACCTTGGACATTATTATTGGAGTTCTTTCCGTAAGAAGCATCCATTTTCTGTTCCCACAGTTTGTCGAGATAAGTCTTCATGCCAATCTGCTGGTTATTCCCGTTACGGAATCTACCTCCGAACAATGTTCCCGACAGGTCGAAACCTCCTTTCCGGTAATTGAAATTAAACTGGTCGAAAGTAGTCCACCCGTACGTTCTTCGGTGGCGGGTTACGAAACGGTTATTAAATCCGAATCCTTCACCTGCTGCTTTCTTTGTGATGATGCGAATGACGGCTTTTACGGAAGCATCGTATCTTGCCCCGGGATTCTTCACAACTTCCACGCGCTTGATTTGTTCGGATGATAATTGGTCAATTTCCGAATTGTCGCGTACCTTGCGTCCGTTGATGTAAATCTCGGCAGTGCCCGAGCCAAATACATTTACTTCTTCATCTTCCGCAGAAACGCCCGGAATCTTGTTCAATAAATCTTCACCTGTTCCAGCCTTTTCGAGTACACTACCCGTAACAGTGGTAATCATGGCATCACCTTTGAGTTGCATCTTGGGTAAATCGGCCTTTACCACCACTTCTCCTAACTGTTGTGTGTCTGATGTCAGCTGTATTACCCCTAAGTTGGCAGGTTGGACGGGTTTGTACACGGTGTTGTAATACGTACAAGCTGATTCTGTATGGTGGTATTTAAGCTGAATGTGCCGTCTTCAGCTGTAACGGTTCCCGTGACGAAGGTTGAGTCGGGGAGTGACAGAAGGACTACGTTGGCATAAGGAAGAGGTTGTTTGTTTTCGTCGATTAATTTTCCACTGACGGTCTGTGCGGCAATTTCACTGGCAGATGTGAGGCTGCATAATAGCAGGAGCGCTTTTCCAATTTTGTACATACGATAAATTGTTTTCTTTATTATTTTGCAAAGTGTGTTTGTCTACTATTTTGTGAAGTAGTTTCTGGATTGCAAATATAGAAAGAAAAAAATCATGTCTGCGACAAATGGTCTCTACAGGCCTATTTCTGATAAAATCCGTATGCCGTTGATTTGTCGTATTTTAAATATAACATCGGAATCATGTATCTCTACAATTTGTGTTTTTTATGTTTTAAGAGCTGATAAGTTCTTGAAGAAAGACATTTTCGGTAGTCTGTTTTTCTACATATACAGTTTTTCAGAATAACAAATAAAGGACAACTTCTTGCGAGGCTGTCCTTTAAAATGTGATTAGAGTGTGATTTTTATAATGATTGTACAAGTTTACATGGTTATATCGGTTTCACGGTCTACATTATTCGTGGTCTTCCCTCTGTATTCTCATCAATCAGTTTTTCGCTTGCTGAGGAGCCTGCCAGAAGTATCGGTCGTCGTTGACGGAATAGTTCCTCGGGTTTCGTTCCTCGCTGTCGCAGCCAGTAGGTTGCAGGAAGATGTAGTTGATGAGGTTCTCTCGGTCGCTTTCCGTGTTGAACCCGTAGCGTGTCCAGCTTTTCAGGTAGAACAGATTTTTTGCCATGTATTCGTACAGATAGTCTTCCGTCGTGGTCTTCTTTTCATTATTCCAGTTGGCTTCTTCGTTCACCCGGACTGGCTGTCCGTTTCTGAGGTGTGCACGCACTTCCTGTACGCTCAGCAGATTGCCCAGCTCGTCCGTCACCCAAGCATTGTTCGTGGGGTCTATCCAGAGCCATTTGTCGAGTGTTGAGGAATAGACAGCGTTGATGACGTGGCAGTCGTTGATATACGTCTTCGGCATACAGGTAATGACGCGCGACGGAATGCCCATGGACAGGTAACACTCGTTCAGTACCGTAGCCAACCCGCGGCAGTTCAAGCCCCGGCTGCCGTCCTTGCAGGCTTCAGCAAAATTGATAGAGTTATTTCCACCCTTCGGATTGCCGTTCTGCCCGTCGTGACGTATCTTGTCGTGAATATAAGTCAGGATACGTTTGATGGTAGCCAGTTCATTGCCCGGCACGGCCACACTGTCCAGCTGGAAATAGTCATGGACGTGTTTCAGGTCGGGTTCATCAGCCTGCGCATAGACAGGCTGTCGACTGACTGCGTGCGGGTGTATTCCGGCGCATTCTGCAGGATATAAAGGTAATCGGTGGTTTCTTTCAGACGCTTTAGGGCGGGTTGTAGTTCAGGTGCGTCCAGAATGTCTTTCAGGTCTTCGTCGTTGGTTATCCTGTTGTAGCTTACTTCAATCTTTCCGCTATCCAACGCTTTGAGCAGGTTGTTGGCGGCTTCTTGTTTTTTTCCTTGTATTGCCTGGACGCTGGCCATGTTATAGTAGCTGGAGTATTTGAAGTAAGCATAGCCTTCGGCCAGTTGCGTCGCGTGTGCGTCGTATAAGTCGATAATCTTCTGACAGAGGGCTTCGGCAGCCGGATAGTCCTTTCCGGTATATGCGTCAGAGAGCAGTGTGTTCAGCGAGTCGGTGGAGGCCAGAAACTTCCGTTCGGCATCGGTTTGTGCTGACAGGCTTGTAAAGCAGATTAAATTCAAAAGTAAAATCAGTAGGTATCCTTTCAGTATTTTCATTGTGTATTCTGTTTAAAAATTGATTTTCAATAGGGCGTTCAGGTTATAAAACATTATATTCTTCAGTCGTACCTTTTATGACATTCATTCCTGGAACTGATATAAAACTTACATACGGTTCTTCTGGCTGTCGCCTGCTCCTGTTCCCTTGTACTTGCTCTTGGTAGCATTGAACTTATAGCGTAAAGTGATGCCAATATTTCTATGGGCTTCCATTTTTCCTGTCATCAGACGGTTACCACTGTAAATGGTTGATTTTGCCTGATATGAGTTGAAAAGATCATAGGCTTTCAGTTGAACCGAAAGACGGTCTTTAAGGAAACTTTTGTAAAGACTGATGTTGGCAAACCAGCACCATTCTTCGACCTTTGTATTTTCGTTGTCACCCGGAGTGTCAAAACCTAAATCTACATCGAGACTGATACCAAGAGGCAACTTGAAATTGTTGTTCCAGGCGAAGTTCAATATCGGATTATTGAAGTTTTCTGTTCCATTGGATGTTTCCACTTTATACCATTGCTGGAGCACAAGAAAATTGAACTGGGGAGACCATAATCCGATGGTGGGAGACAATGTCAGAGTGGTATATAACTTGTCACTGTTATACATGTTGTAGAAAGAATATAACGAAACGGCCGGATCATCTTCCGAATATGCCCTGCTTAACTGTGTAATGGCATCTTCGCCGTGTATATATCGTGAATTAAGGTATATCCACTTGTATGATACATTCAGCGTAAGACGGTTTATCAGTGACGGTCTCTGCAGCGGGTTACCTCCTTCGTAAGTATATCGGTTGCCGTACATGATGTCACTTCTCAGCATCCAGTATGAAGGACGGTAGATACTGCCGGTGTAGGTCAATTGTGTCTGTACTTTACCAATCGGAAGATTCAAGGACACGGATGGAAATACGTTGTCGTATGTCCTGCTTTGCTCGTCCATATATTTGCCATCCTCGTAATAGTCGGAAGACAGATGCTCATAACGCACACCTAACTGTGCCTGTAGCTTGCCGAAGCTGCGGCATATTCCAGAAATGCCGAAGTTGAGTTTTCCTTGATATTATTGTTGTTGTTATCCAGAATTCCTTCCACATTCATGTACGCATTATTCCGGTTCGTATAGGTGTATTCCCCGCCAAAGGAGAGATTACCGCCCCATAAGGGATGTCCGAATACGAGCTTGGTAGCATAAAGGGTATTGTCTGTCAAATTTTTGGTGGTGACAGTCTGTTTCTCTAAGGAACCTCCCGCCGGAGTGAACTGCTCCTGCATCTCCTGTGGATTCTTCGTATCCGACCAGAATCCGTCCGCATTGAAGTCGATAGTCCAGTCTCCTACACGTCCGTTATAATAGGCATTGAGAGTATGTCTGGTTTCTTGTGTATTTCTCCAGCCTGTAGTGTGACTCTCCTCATAAAGAGCATCATCCTGATACACCAGGGTATTCATCGGATCTACCGTTTCATGTCGTTCAGGTGTCCGATCATAATCATAGCGTGCACCCAGAGAGTGATTCTCGTTAAACTGATAATTCAGCGACAGCATGGCCGAAATATCCTTCATGTCATATTGTGTGCAGAGATATGAATCCTGTATCCATGTCTTATCCAACAGTGTTTTCTGTGTGATGGTCTTGTGGTCTTCCGTGTATCCTTTCTTACCATACAGCATACCCGAAAGGTCAAAGCCTCCTTTTCGGTAATTGAAGTTGTACTGGTCCAGCACATTCCATCCGTAACCGTAACCTGTATAAAAACGGTTGTTGAAACCGAATCCTTCACCTTGCGGCTTTTTGGTCTGAATACGGATAACCGCGTTGACCGTCGCATCATAGCGTGAGCCGGGATTGTTCACCACTTCCACGCTCTTGATGTTGTCGGAAGCAAGCTGGTCGAGTTCAGATTTATCCCTTACTTTACGGCCGTTGATATATATTTCAGGAGTTCCGGCACCAAATACTTTAATATCCCCTTCATTAGCCGAAACACCGGGTATCTTGTTTAACAGGTTATTTCCTGTTCCTGCATTTTCAAGGATGCTACCTGCTACGGTAGTCACCATGGCATCCCCTTTTACACGTGTTTTAGGTAAATCGGCTTTAACTACGACTTCTCCTAACTGTTGTGTGTCTGATGTCAGCTGTATTACCCCTAAGTTGGCCGGTTGGACGGGTTTGTACACGGTGTTATATCCGATGGAAGAAATACGTACAAGTTGATTTGGGGTAGTGGTATTCAGACTGAATGTACCGTCTTCAGCCGTGACGGTTCCCGTAACGAAGGTTGAGTCGGGGAGTGCCAAAAGGACTACGTTGGCGTAAGGAAGAGGTTGTTTGTTGTCGTCGATTAATTTTTCACTGACGGTCTGTGCGACTATTTCACCGGCAGATGTGAGGCTGCATAATAGCAGGAGTGCTTTTCCAATTGTGTGCATACGATACTTGTTTTCTTATTATTTGCAAAGTGTGTTTGTCTACTTTTTTTGATAGTAGTTTCTGTATTGCAAATATAGAAAGAAGAATCTCATGTCTGTGAAAAATCGGTCTCTACAGCCCTGCACGCAAATGGTGTGCATATATCTCTGTTTATCAGTGGATTTATGTAAGAAGCCTAAACGGGAAATCTCTACAAGTGTATTTTGAGATGAATTTTATGAGGAAATGAGAAAGAAAACACTACGCGCAGAGCGAATTGTAAATCCTCAGGACATTTATGGTCAAATCTTTTATCAGTATCTATGTCTCTCTTGCCGGAACCTTCGTTTTCCTTGAGGCTGTCTCAAAATAGAATTGCAAAAGTAAAAATATTACAGATTGAAACTTAGAAATAAAAAATCTCCTGTTTCAGCCTTAGTTTACTCTAATGATATGGCTAAAAGCAGGAGATTTTTATACTATAACTTATAAATTATAAGTATGTCTGTCCAATTTCTCTATTTTGAGACAGCCTCATGTTTCCGCCGTGAGAAACGTACGGTTCACGTACGCGAAACCTAAAGAATATCTTTTCTTATTTCTATTTAGATTGGCGGGTTTTCAAGTCTTTGGAGAGAGGAGAAAGGAAGCATTTCGCATAAGGGCATAAAAAAAGGAGTTCCGCTGAACTCCAACCTTTGTTAACCTTAAATCTAATACTATGAAAAACACATTGCAAAGGTACGCATTTTCTGTTTCTCTGCAAGTAAAATGATGCTTAAAATCTGTTTTATAACATCTATTATAATTTGCATTTGCCAGAAAGGTTTTTGTTAACGCTTCTTTTACTACCTTTGCAATTAAAAAATAGACAGATTATGGCATTTGAAGCGACGAAAAGAGAATGGGGAGAACTGTATGCGTTTTTCCGGCTGCTGGCCGACGGTTACGTGTACGGCGGTACTCCTGATGTGAAGAAGAACGAAGCACTCCGTCTTCCGGTGGCAATGGTTCAGCGGGAAGAACATGACGGTACGCGTCAGTATATTTTGGAAAAAGATACCGTGCACCTGAAAGGGGAGAATATAGACAAGCGGATTCCTCGTGAAGACTTTGCTACGGTGGCAGAGCTTATTTATGCAGCGATTCGTCAGAGCCGGGAGGATGATGTTACTTCGCCTGATGGCGTAGAGGAGTTTCTGGATGAGGTGGCCATTTTTGATTTGGAAGCCAAGACGGATGATCGCACGGATTTCAGCGTGGCTTTTTACTCGGTAGATGCTCCGCTCACCGGATTCTGTGTTCGTTCTCGTTTGGGAATGATGATTCCGTTGCTTGACGGGGGAAGAACTGCTAATTTCAAGTTTGAGCAGACAGGTGTGAAGTTTGCTACTCCGACCGTCAACAAAATTAATGCGGAAGGTGAGGAGGATGATGTCATATCCCGCATGTTGATGATAGAGCGTCTGGGAGGTACACTGAAGTACAGTGACGTGGCCGATAAGATTTTCCGCAGCAATCTGTCCATGATTGATTTGCACATGGGACGACTGATGGCGGAAATGACACGCTTGATGTGGCTGGACGGTATTACGAAGGTGTCGGAACTGACGGAGGAAATCAAAAAGCTGAATCCGCTGAAGATAAAGGACGAGCTGATTACCAAGCATGGCTTCTATGAATATAAGGTGAAAGAGCTGCTGCTGGCATTGGCCATGGGACTTCGTCCGGCAAAATTGTACAACGGAACAGACTCTGCTATTGCGGGATTCCTTTTCGTGACGGGTGATGGGGAAGTGTTGTGCTATCAGCGTGCTTTCCGCCAGACATTTGCCGATTTCCTTTTCCAAAACAGCCGCTTGGAAAAAGGTTCTACGGAAAAAGACAAGTATGGTTACCTGGAACGTGAAAATGGGGTATATTATTTTAAACTGAACCTGAAAATCGGTTTGTTGAAGCGATAAAGTTCGGATAGTAGATAAATGAAAAACGGATTCTCCGACCGTCGAAGTCAGGGAATCCGTTTTTTTATGCATTTCCGTGAAGGGAATTATTCTTCGTGGTTGCTGTAATATTTCATGAACTGTGTACGTTCGAACGGGTTGATGTCGCCTGCGGCTGAGGCATTCATCTTTCCTTTGAACTGTGCAATGGAATCATATCCTTTGTCGTCCATCCATTCGGTCAGTTCTTTCTTCATCTCTTCAATCATCTGGTTGCCGTGCTGGTAGATAACGCTGCAAACTTCTACGGCAGCAGCGCCTGAAAGCAGGGACTTGATAACGCCTTTTCCGTTGTGTACGCCACCTGAAACAGCATAATCCAACTGAGGAACTTCTGCCGAAGCAATGGCTGTCCAGCGAATGCGGTCAGACAGTTCAGAAGGTGAACTCATTACATTGGCTGTAGTGAAAGTCAGGTTGTCAATCTGGATGTCCGGCTGGTAGAAGCGGTTGAACAATACCACAGCAGCAGCGCCGTTGGCATACAACTGGTTGACGAGTGCAACCGGATTAGTCAGGTTGCTGCCCAGTTTCATAATCACCGGAATGCGGACTACTTTCTTGATGTGGCGCAGGATGTCGATATGACGCTGTTCGAAGCTTCCCGGTGTGTAATCCTTGCTGGTCTGCAAAGAAAGGATGTTCAGTTCCAGTGCATCGGCTCCAGCTTCTTCCATCAGGTGGGCAAAATCTGTCCATTCGCTGTCACTGTAGCAGTTGATGCTGGCGATTACCGGAATCTTGCAGTGTTTCTTTACGTCTTCAATCAGGGTGATATGTTCGTTCAGCGCATGTGAGCGTACGTATGCTCCCAGGTAGTCGTCGGCTTCGGGTGAGCCATAGCCCTGCATGCTTCCTGCCTGCATGTTGATTTGTTCTTCGAATACTGATTTCAGTACTACTGCACCGGCTCCGGCTTCTTCCAGTTTCTGAATTTTAGCCAGGCTGTTAGTCAGTCCAGAACTACTGATAATAATCGGGTTGTTCAGAGTTAACCCTGCAAAAGTTGTTTTTAGTTGTGCCATATTCTTCTCGTTTTTAATATACTCTATCTCCAAAAATCTTGCTGCCTACACGTACCATTGTACTTCCTGCCTGAACTGCCAGCGGATAGTCGTGCGACATGCCCATGGAAATTTCCTTGAAGGTATCACAATCTTTAAAATAGGTAGCTTTCAGTTCAGTGAAGAAACGGTGAAGGCTTTCAAATTCGTTGGTGATTTGTGATTCGTCGTCCGTATTGGTGGCCATTCCCATGACTCCGCTGATGCATACATGTGTCAGCTCTTTCCACGGGGTGGTTTCCAGCATTTCGCGACAGGCTTCAAAAGAAAATCCGTATTTGCTTTCTTCTTCTGCGATATGGATTTCCAGCAGGCAAGGTATCACCCGGTTGCATTTGGCCGCCTGTTTGTCGATTTCAGCCAGTAGCTTGTAACTATCTACAGCATGAATCATGGCGATGTAGGGTGCGATGTACTTCACTTTGTTGGTCTGCAGGTGGCCGATGAAATGCCACTGAATATCGGCGGGCAGGGAAGCCTGTTTCTTGCTTAGTTCCTGTTCCTTGCTTTCTCCGAGGATGCGCTGTCCGGTTTCGTATGCAGCCAGAATCGCTTCGTTCGGGTGAAATTTGGATACAGCAACCAGGCTGACCTGGGGAGGAAGTTGTGCCCGTACTTCTTTTAAATTAGACTGAATATCCATGGTGTGATGTGTGTTTGTTTATCGTTTGTCTGCATCCGGGAATTCCGGTTTTACGTCAGGCTCTGCAGAGTAGGGGTATACGTCCATCAGTGCGGTCTCGGCAACCGATGCGATGACGTAGTCGGCCATTGTGCCCTTCATGCCTTCGTCCAGTTTCTTCACGGCATCGCGCAGGTCGGCAGCCTGTACCAGTACGTTGGTTGCTGTTTTCTTTTCCGCACCGCTTTTCTCGTCGAGGGTGATGAAGTAGAGCTTGCACTTGAACCAGCGGTCGGCAGCTTCCTCGTCACTGGGGAAGAGCTCGCTGTAGTTGGCGCGTTTGATGTCGGATACAGTGAACTCTCCGCTGATGAACGGAGTGATTTCTTCGATAATACGCGATTCAGCTTCGGTGAAACTGAGTGCGTCCACCAGATAGGGTTCCGTTACTTTCTTGTTCATTCCGTTTTCGGCTACTTTCTCGTAACGGATTTTGCATTCAAACCAATTATGCATCATAATTTTTCTTGCTTTTCAATTTGTAATAATTCACACAAAGATACGATTATAAATTGAATGAGAGAATAAATGGTTTTGAAAAATCAGTCAATTCTCGGTTTGCAGCGGTTTTGTTGCATGAATTCCTGAATGAGGTCGGTGTAATTCCCTTGAATCAGAATGTGATGGTTGCCCAGCGGATTGTGCAGGAAATAGTCTGCCGTCTTGTCCAGTCGTACCTTTAACTGCGTACGACAACAGGTCACCATGTTGGTATTTTCGATGAGATGTCCCGAGGATAGATAATATTCGTCCAGACACTCTCCTCCGCATTCGAAAAGGGTGACTTCGCCCGGATGTACAATGCCCTGGATGGCGATGCCGCTTTCTGTCTCAAAATGGTTGCGGATAATAAACTCTTCGGCCATTTTGGTCGGAATGGAGCAGTGTGCCAGCAGCACCTCGTTGCGTGCAAGGTCTACAAACGAGGGATTGGCCATAAAGCCGGGCTTTCCGATGAGCTCTTTTACCATCAGTAAGGTCATAATGGACTGCAGGTCGCCTTCGCATCCGGCAGGTATTCCTTCGTCATTCAGCAAAGAAAGGGCCAGGCAGCCTGTGGTTTTCAGGCTCTGAATCAGCGAGAAGCAGGACAGGGTAAGAGCGTCCAAGTTTTCTTCCTGACATACACGCCGGATGGCCTTATACAATCGCATGGCCCGAAGCAGCTCTTCCGGAGTTGCTTCCTGAATCCCTTTGGCGCGGTTGGCAAACAAGGAAGCTTCAGGTCCTATTTCGTCTTCTGTAATTTCGTGGAAGGCTTTTTCTACGGTTTCAATGGAGATGTCTGTGTAAGTCACTCCCCAACGTTGCCCGGCTAACAGGTAATCCACATGACTGGCTACCAGCCAGGAGGCCGGAGTTCCGATTACACCGATGCGTTTCTTTTTCAAGGAACGTTTGGCGGCAAACGCCTGGTGGTGTAGAAGTACCTGATTTACCATGTCGGGCACTAAGCCATGGATGATTTTGACCTTCATATCTCTCGACTGAATCCATGCCGAGATTTCAAGGGCGGCAGCCAGTGAGTTGTTCAGGCCGTCCGTCAGCAGGGTGATGGGATAGGGCAGGATGCTGAAAAAACGTACTACAGCATTTTCCACGCCCCCGCTGGCTATGAATGCCATTTTGTATTCATGGCTGGGAATGCTTTCAGAGTCTGTATAGTTGACAAGGTGAAGGGTAAAATGTTTTTCCAGTTCCACGAACAGGTCTTTATGCTTTTCGTAGACTTGCTCTACCTTGTATGTGCCGGCTGTAAATATAATTAGGTAAAGGTTCATAATGCTTGAGTGTTTGGTTATCGATAGCAAACATACGGATTTTTTGGGTAGAAGACTTGGAAAATGCCTGAAAAGGCGTTAAACTTTACTTGGAGGGCCTTTTTCTCAAAAGAAAGGAGTAGCCGTATTTTTCCGAGCACAAAGTTGTTTAATTTCGACATTCGCTTTATCTTTGCATTTCAGAATCTTTTTTAAACTATAAAATATGCCAAAAATATCCATCAGAGGAACTGAAATGCCGGAGTCGCCGATACGTAAGCTTGCGCCTTTGGCTGAAGCTGCGAAAGAGAGAGGAATTCATGTATATCACTTGAATATTGGTCAGCCTGACCTGCCTACTCCACGAGCGGCCCTCGATGCGATTCGAAATATTGACCGCAAGGTGTTGGAATATAGTCCCAGCCAGGGATACAGAAGCTACAGAGAGCGCCTGGTGGGATATTATGAAAAGTACGACATTCACCTGGATGCCGATGATATTATCATTACTACCGGAGGGTCGGAAGCTGTGCTGTTTGCGTTTATGAGCTGTCTGAATCCGGGGGATGAGATTATCGTGCCGGAACCGGCGTATGCCAACTACATGGCGTTTGCGATTTCGGCAGGAGCAGTTATCCGTACGGTGACGACTACCATCGACGAAGGTTTCTCTTTGCCGAAGGTAGAGAAGTTTGAGGAGTTGATAAATGAACGCACCAAGGGTATCTTGATTTGTAACCCGAATAACCCGACAGGGTATCTGTACACTCGCCGGGAGATGAATCAGATTCGGGATTTGGTGAAGAAGTACGACTTGTTCCTCTTCTCCGATGAAGTGTATCGTGAATTTATCTATACAGGTTCTCCTTATATTTCTGCCTGTCATCTGGAAGGCATCGAACAGAATGTGGTATTGATTGACTCCGTATCGAAACGTTATTCGGAATGTGGAATTCGTATCGGTGCACTGATTACGAAGAATCCGGAAGTGCGCAAGGCGGTGATGAAATTCTGCCAGGCTCGTTTGAGTCCACCGTTGATTGGCCAGATTGCAGCTGAGGCTTCGCTCGATGAACCGGAAGAATATGCTCGCGAAACGTATGATGAATACGTGGAACGCCGTAAATGTTTGATTGACGGATTGAACCGTATACCGGGTGTCTATTCTCCGATACCGATGGGAGCTTTCTATACCGTAGCTAAATTGCCGGTGGATGATTGCGAGAAATTCTGCGCATGGTGTTTGTCTGATTTCAATTATGAAGGAGAAACCGTCATGATGGCACCTGCCAGCGGATTCTATACTACACCGGGCGGCGGTAAAAACGAGGTTCGTGTGGCTTATGTATTGAAGAAAGAAGACCTGGTACGGGCTTTGTTCATTCTGCGTAAGGCGCTCGAAGCCTATCCGGGAAGGGTGGATGAATGATGAGCAACTGGAAATTTTTTATTGCCCGACGGATTTACCGTAGCAGGGAAGGAGAGAAAGAAGTATCAAAACCGGCCGTACGCATTGCGATGGCCGGTATTGCTATCGGACTGGCCGTGATGATTGTTTCGGTGGCGGTGGTCATCGGCTTCAAGCATCAGGTGCGCGACAAGGTGATAGGCATGGGCTCTGATATTGTGATTTCCAGCATTGAAGGAGCTCAGCTTTACCAGATGAATCCGGTGGTGGCAAACGACAGTATGTTGTCGGTGATACGGAATATTCCCCAGGTGAGTCACGTGCAGCGTTACGCTACGAAACCGGGCATGATCATGACCGCTGATAACTTTCAGGGAATGATTGTGAAGGGGGTGGCGCAGGAATACGACTGGACGTACCTGAAGGCACACTTGCAGGAAGGAGAGATTCCTGCACTGACGGACTCCGTAGCCAGCAACCGTGTGCTGGTTTCCCGCTCCATGGCCGACAAACTTTCATTGAAGGTAGGTGATAAGCTTTATACTTATTATATAGAAGGCAATGTGCGTGCCCGTCGGTTGACGGTGAGTGGGATATTCCAAACCAATTTCTCTGCTTTCGATGATTATTTCCTGATAACTGACATGTATACGATCAACCGTCTGAACGGATGGGAACCGGACCAAGTAGGAGGTGTAGAAGTGGCCGTGTCGGATTATCGTTTCTTGAATTCGGTGAATGATGACATTCGTGGTCATATTCAGGAACAGACAGACCGTTATGGGGTAATCTATTGCTCTCGCACTTCAGAGGAACTTTATCCTCAGATCTTTGCATGGCTCGACTTACTGGATACTAATGTATGGGTCATTCTGATTCTGATGACTGGAGTGGCGGGTTTTACCATGATTTCCGGATTACTGATTATCATCCTCGAACGTACGCAGATGATTGGGGTATTGAAAGCGTTGGGAGCCGACAACGCTTCCATTCGTCAGATATTCCTGTCATTTTCTGTTTTCCTTATCGGAAGGGGAATGTGCTGGGGGAATGTCATCGGACTGTCGTGTTGTCTTATTCAGTATTTTTTCGAACCGATTAAGTTGGATCCGGCTACGTACTATGTCAATGCAGTGCCCGTGGAGCTTCATTTGGGCTGGATTGTATTGTTGAACGTGTGTACCTTGTTGGTGTCGGTAGGGATGCTGGTCGGTCCTTCTTATCTGATAAGCCACATTCATCCTGCAAAATCCATCCGTTTTGAATAAATCCTGCTTTAAAATCAAGAGCAAACAAATCTTTTTTACTAATTTTGCACTCTCAATTGATATCAAAGAATAAAATAACTACATAAAGTTATGGCAAAAGAATTAAAAGACCTAACCAAGAGAAGTGAAAACTATTCACAATGGTATAATGATTTGGTGGTAAAGGCCGATTTGGCTGAACAGTCTCCTGTGCGTGGCTGTATGGTAATCAAGCCTTACGGATATGCCATCTGGGAAAAAATGCAGCGTATCCTTGATGATATGTTCAAGGCTACAGGACATGTGAATGCGTATTTCCCGTTGTTGATTCCGAAATCTTACCTGAGTCGTGAAGCTGAACACGTGGAAGGTTTCGCTAAGGAATGTGCGGTAGTAACTCACTATCGTTTGAAAAATGCAGAAGATGGTTCGGGTGTGATTGTAGACCCGGCTGCCAAACTGGAAGAAGAACTGATTATTCGTCCGACTTCAGAAACTATTATTTGGAGTACTTATAAAAACTGGATTAACTCATACCGTGACCTGCCTATCTTGTGCAACCAGTGGGCAAACGTAATGCGCTGGGAGATGCGTACTCGTCTGTTCCTGCGTACAGCTGAGTTCTTGTGGCAGGAAGGTCATACGGCTCATGCTACTCGCGAAGAGGCTGAAGCAGAAGCACAGAAGATGTTGCACGTGTATGGCGATTTCGCTGAAAAATACATGGCTGTGCCGGTTATCAAGGGTGTGAAATCTGCAAACGAACGTTTTGCCGGAGCATTGGATACTTATACTATCGAAGGATTGATGCAGGATGGTAAGGCATTGCAGTGTGGTACCTCTCACTTCCTGGGACAGAACTTTGCCAAGGCATTCAACGTGCAGTTCGTCGACAAGAACAATAAGCTGGATTATGTATGGGCTACTTCATGGGGTGTATCTACTCGTCTGATGGGTGCCTTGATCATGACTCACTCTGACGACAACGGTCTGGTTCTTCCGCCGCATTTGGCTCCGATTCAGGTTGTTATCGTACCTATCTATAAGAACGACGAACAGTTGAAACAGATTGATGCCAAGGTAGAAGGCATCGTCAACAAACTTCGCAGCATGGGTATCTCTGTGAAATACGATAACGCTGATAACAAGCGTCCGGGATTCAAGTTTGCAGACTATGAATTGAAGGGTGTACCTGTACGTCTGGTAATGGGTGGTCGTGACCTGGAAAACAACACGATGGAAATCATGCGTCGTGATACACTGGAAAAAGAAACTCGTTCTTGTGACGGTATCGAAGAATACGTACAGAACCTGTTGGAAGAAATTCAGCAGAACATCTACCAGAAAGCATTGAATTATCGTAACGAACATATCTATAAGGTAGATACTTACGAAGAATTCAAGGAACAGATTGAGAAGGGTGGATTTATCCTGGCTCACTGGGATGGTACTCCGGAAACAGAAGACCGCATTAAGGAAGAAACGAAAGCAACTATCCGCTGTCTGCCTTTCGAAGCAGATGAAGAAAGCCTGACTCCGGGTGTGGATATGCTGACTGGCAAACCTTCTGCACGCCGTGTATTGTTTGCCCGTGCATACTAATTGGCTATACTTACAGTAATATCATAAAAAAGTCCGGTTCTCTTGAAAGAGGGAATCGGACTTTTTTTTATGGGCTTTATTCTGCTTTCAGGCATTCCATATATTCTTCGTAACTGATGAACCGGCCACCCATTGACTTGAGGTGAGGTGTTTCAAACTGACAGTCGATGAGGGTACCTCCGTGTGCATGGAGCAGTTGGGCTAGTCGAATCAGGGCAAGCTTGGAAGCGCTGGGTACGAGTGAGAACATGCTTTCGCCGAAGAAGCATGTGCCCAAAGTCACTCCATACAAGCCTCCGACCAGTTTGTCGCCTTCCCATACTTCTACGCTGGCGGCCAGGTTCTGTTCGTACATTCGGATATAAGCTTCAATCATTTCCTCTCCCAACCAGGCTCCTTCCTGTTCGATGCGGAGCTTGGAGCAGTTCCGTATCACCTGTTCAAACGCATGGTTGAAGGTTACCTTATACTTATCCTTGTTCATCAGTGTGCGCATGGAGTGGGAGATGTGAATCTCTTCCGGAAAGATGACGAAACGCTGCAACGGGCACCACCATTGGATGACTTTCTCGCGGAAGGCATACCAGGGAAAGATACCGTTGGAGTAGGCCAGGATAAGGCGGTCGACGGACAAGTCGCCTCCAATGGCCAGCAGGCCGTCAGGGTCTCCCCAGTGCGGGTCCGGAAAAGCCAGTCTTTTTGTCAGTTGGAAAACCATGGTGTCGAAATTATTGGAGAATACTCAGTTGATTATTTTCGGCTGTTACCGTGATGTCACCTCCCTGCTTCAGCGAGCCAAACAGAATTTCACGCATGAGTAGCGGCTTCAGGTGAGCGGCGATGGCACGATCCATTTCGCGGGCTCCGTATTCCGGCTTGAAACCCTCTTTCAGCAGCCATTTATGTGCTTCGGGAGTCAGGTGCAGGCAGACGTGACGGCGAGCCAGCTTTTCATCCAGCTGGCGCAACTTCTTGTCGAGCACTTGCGTAGCCATTTCCCGACTCATGTCGTGGAATACGACGGAAGCCGACAAACGGTTGAGGAATTCCGGTTTGAAGGTTTTCTTTACCTGACGGAGCATGGCCTGTCCGGTGCTTACCTGACTGTTGAAACCAATGGAAGCCTGATGCGCATACTGAGCACCGGCGTTGGAAGTCATGATAAGAATCAGGTGGCGGCAGTCCGATTTCCGTCCTTTGTTGTCTGTCAGCACTGCATAGTCCATCACCTGCAGCAGGATGTTGAAAATGTCGGGATGAGCCTTTTCGATTTCATCCAGCAGTAGTACACAGTTGGGTGTTTTCCGGATGGCATCCGTCAGCAAGCCACCATCCTCGTATCCGATGTAACCTGCCGGAGAACCGATGAGTTTGGCGATGGTATGCTTTTCCATGTATTCACTCATATCGAAGCGTACCAGTGAGATACCTAATTCTGAGGCTAGCACCTTGGCCACCTCGGTTTTTCCCACTCCCGTAGGGCCGACAAACAACAGACTGGCCAGCGGCTTGTTCTCGTCCAGCAATCCGGCTTTGGCCATTTGCACCGCTTCCACCACCTGACGAATGGCTTCGTCTTGTCCGTAAATCTGTCCGGATATGCGTTCGTACAATGCTTCCAGTGAAGCGTTGTCTTCCTCCTTGAGTGCATTGGCATCAATCTTGCAGGTACGTGAAAGTACTTCGGTAACCAGCTTTTTGTCCACCGTCTTTGTGCCGTCTGCAGCCGGATGAATTTCGCGGTAAGCACCGGCCTCATCAATCAGGTCGATAGCCTTGTCGGGCAGGAAGCGGTCGCTGATGTAGCGGGCACTGGCTTTTACGGCATACTCAATCACTCCCGGTTCATAGGTCACGTGGTGATACTCCTCATATTTTTCCTTCAATCCTTCTATGATGCGGATAGCCTCGTCGATGCTGGGTTCCTGAATGTCGATTTGCTGGAAACGGCGTACCATTCCTTTGCTGCGTGAGAAATAACGGTTGTATTCCTCGTAGGTGGTAGAGCCGATGAAACGGATGCCTCCCTGTTCCAGGTAAGGCTTCAGCATGTTGGAGGCATCCATCGAACCATCACCGATTTGTCCGGCTCCGATAAGATTGTGTATCTCGTCAATATAGAGAATGGCTTTCTTTTCTGCGCTGAGGCTTTTCATTACGCTCTTCAACCGTTGTTCGAAGTCGCCCCGATATTGTGTACCGGCCAGCATACTACCCAAATCCAGTTCATAGATACGGCTTCCCTTCAGGCGTTCGGGCACTTTTCCGGCTTCTATGCGGGCTGCCAGTCCGTAAGCCAAGGCTGTTTTCCCCACTCCTGGTTCGCCGATGTGCAGTGGGTTGTTCTTGTCTTTCCGGCACAGCACTTCGATAGTACGCTCCAGTTCCATCTCCCGTCCAATCAGCGGATTGTGATTCTCCAGCTGTTCGTTCAGGCAGGTGATGAAGTTCTTGGAAATACCATGAGGTTCGTCCGAATCATTCTCATCCAGGCTGAGGTCGTCTCCATAAATGACCACCAGTTGGCTGATGAAATCCGGAATCCGTTCCTTCAAGTGTTTTTTCAGAAAATAGCAAGCCCAGGATTCCGGCAGCAGCAACATGGCCTGCACTACGTGAGGAATGTCCAGCACCTCGGCATTGGATGATTCCACGAAGGCATACGCATTCTGAAACAGCAGGTTGGATTGTACGGAAAACTGCAGTTCATAGTTGGTATCTTCCGGCACCTGTTCCATTTTCTGTGCTAGGTATTCGTCCACTTCCTCTTCCATCACCGGGATGTGACAGAAACATTCTTCTACGGCCTCCATAAAAGGATCCTGGTTAAAGAGTGCGCTGAGAATATGTTCCGGAGTAATAAATTCATGGCGATAACGGAACGCCAGGCCCTGAGCAAACGACAGCGCTTTGTCTACATATACAGATTTTTCGATGTGACTCATTGATTCTTTACAGTTTAATTGTCTTCGGGTTCTACGGTCAGTCGCAGAGGAAATCCTTCCTCACGTGCCATCTGAGTGGCCTTCTGCGCTTTGGATTGTGCCACGTCGTAAGAATAGACACCTGCCGTGGCCGATTGCTGCTGGTGTACTTTCAGCATCAGTGCCTCAGCTTCCTCCTGCGATTTGAAAAACACGATTTTAAGTACCTTCACCACGAAGTCCATAGTGGTGAAGTCGTCGTTGTGGAGAATCACTTTATAATGTTTGGGTTCGTGCAGCTCCACACGCTTTTTTTCTTTACATAACGATTGTTCTTTTTCCATTTGTCTACTTTGATATAGCGATCCGGACTCGCGTCAACGTGCCGTGTTCAGTGTAAATTCTTTATGGTCGTACATTTGTCCACGGGTATCGGTCACAGCCAGTCGGAAAGTGGCTGTACCCGTCTTGATGCGTTTTCCGGCAGTGACGGTAGCCGTATACTTCACCCCGTTCCCCGGCAGAATCTGTTCCACTAGAATAGAAGGGGAGATATGCAGATGTTTCATTCCGCTGATTTCTGTCACGCTGGGAATTACGTTGTAGGCAATTTCATTTCCTCCATTCATGATTTCGAAGATGATTTTGCTGCTTTCTCCCGAGCTGATAACATGGTCGCGGTCGTTATCTATGAAACGGATGTTCCGGATGTATAAAGAGGAGAGGGCAGATTGTGTATAGTCCGGTTCGGCGTACACCTGTTCCACGGGATAGTTTGTTCTGTCTTCTTCACGCGATTTAGGAGCTGTCAGCACACCACCAATAGCAGCACCAGCCAGTGTGCCGACAATGCTTCCAATGGCAGAGCCTCTGTAACTTCCTCTCCAGCCATGACGGGAGTCACCCACCAGTCCGCCGATGGCACCTCCCACACTATTGCCGATGGCGGCACCGCCTACAATGGCACCGGTACGTTCCGGTTGCGTCGTTCCGCATCCGCTACTCAGTAAGGACACGATTAGAAGTAAAATTGCGACTTTCTTCATGGATGTTTTCTTGATAAAAGTTTTATTTGCGGTATTTAGCTTTAATGGCCGGAAGCTCCTTCTGTATGTCACTGATACGACGTGCATCACTGGGGTGCGTGCTCATGAATTCGGGTACCTTGCCACCAGAACTGGCCGACATCTTTTGCCAGAAAGTCACGGCCTTGTCGGGGTTATAGCCCGCCATGGTCATCAGAATCAGTCCCATATAATCTGCTTCCGTCTCGTGCTTGCGTGAGAAAGGAAGGGTTACTCCGTATTGTGCTCCCACACCGTATACTGTACCCGCGATGGCTTGTACCATCTCACTCTTTTGTGAGAGAGTCTGTCCTAATATTTGTGCACCATACTGTGTAAGCATCTGCTGGCTGATACGCTCGTTGCTGTGCTTGGCTACTGCATGTGCTACTTCATGTCCCAGTACCACGGCCAGTTCATCGTCCGACGATACCAATTTCATCAGTCCTTCATACACCACAATCTTTCCGCCGGGCATACAGAACGCGTTGATTTCGTCACTCTTTACCAGATTGAATTCCCAGGCAAACTCCTTGATTTCGTCAGAAAGTCCGTTGCTGCGCAAGTATCGTTCTGTGGCTGCGGCAATGTTCTTTCCCACTCGTACCACCATGGCTGTCTGGGTGGCATTGGTCGACTTCTGGGCGCTTTTTATATAGTCATTGTACTGAGTCAGGCTCGAAGAAAGCACTTCCTGGTCTGAAACCAGCAACAATTGTTTACGTCCGGTGAGCGGTACCGAACTGCATCCTGCCAGCATCAGCAAAGAAAGGACATACACACTTAGTTCTTTTTTCATAACGGTTTCGTTAGTTGTTCTACAAACATAACAAAAAAATGATGATTTTTGATTATGTTTGTGGCAATAAACTATAAAAAAGAGATGAAAAAGGAACTTTTTATAGCATGTTCTCTTTGTGGGACCATGCTGGTGAATGCTGAGAATATAGAGGTCACTACGTTTAAATACGCAGGACCGTATGCATTAGTACAACCTTATCAGGTTGACAGTGTGGATGTTAATTCCAAGTCGTGGAAAGCGGAATCACTGCTGGATACGCCGGTGTCATTTTCTTTGCTTGAAGGAGCAGAAGTGAAGCAGGCAAGTCAGTTGTCTCCGTCGGCAGGCTATGCCCTGCATCTTATGGGTTTTGTATTGGAGAATACACACTATGGAGAAGTATCACTGAAGGTGGAAGGGGCTGAACACTATCAGGTGTATGTGGATGGCAAGCGCGTGGAGGATGCCTCGTTGTCGCTGAATCCGGCTACGCATCAGGTGGTCATCAAGTATCTCTCCATGCCGGGCGAAAAGAACGTGCCGAAGGTGAGCCTGGATGCCAAGCAGGACGGGGTATTTACCTTGCGTACCGAACAGGGCCGTCTGTTTACACTGGCCGATGTACTGCATGGTACCCGCTTTACGGGTACTGAACTTTCAGCCGATGGAAAATACCTGATTACTTCGTACACTGTAACAAAGGAAGGTGGGGAAACGACCTCGCAGACCAAGGTAAAGGAACTGAAGACCGGAAAAGTAGTCGCTACCCGGGGAGAAACCTTGCACTGGATGCCGCGTTCCGTGAAATATTACTATGTACGTCAGGGAGTATCCGGCCGGGAATTGGTGATGGTTGACCCTGTCTCCGGACGTGAGGAAGTGTGGGTGAACCATCTGCCGGAAGGTAGTTTCCAGATAGCACCTACAGAGGATTATCTGCTGTTTACCCTCGTACAGAAGGGGCCGGAAGAGAAGAAGGAAATCTATGAATTCATTGACCCGGATGACCGCCAGCCGGGATGGCGCAACCGTACGTATCTGGCCCGTTTTGATGTGAAGACGGGTGTATGCCAGCCTTTGACCTTCGGTTACAAGAATGTATGGGCTACGGACATTTCTTCCGACGGCCGTTATATTCTGATGATGACTTCCAACCACCGTATGGGAAAACGCCCGACCACCTTGTTCTCCGTGTACAAGATGGATGTGCAGACCTTGCAGGTGGAAGAACTGGTGAAAGATGACGGTTTCCTGACCAATGCGCAGTTCTCGCCCGATGGCCGTCAGGTATTGCTGGCCGGTACACCGGAGTGTCTGGGAGGCATCGGCAAGAACGTGAAGGAAGGACAGACCCCGAGCATGATTGACAATCAGCTTTACCTGATGGATTTGCAGAGCAAGCAGATTGAACCGCTGACCCGGACATTCAATCCGAACGTGATGCAGACGGTATGGTCGGCTGTAGACAATTGTGTGTACTTCACCGCAGAAGACCGTGATTGTATCGCGTTGTTCCGCCTGAATCCGGCAAAGAAACACATTGAGAAGGTGAATGTGCCCGAAGAAATGGTATTGGGATTCTCTGTAGCCGAGAAAGCTTCTTCGTTGTCGTTCTACGGAGAAAGTGCGTCCAACTCTCACCGCTTGTATATGGTTGATTTGAAGAAGAATGCCTCTAAGCTGGAAGAAGATTTGAATGGGGAATTGAAGGATGTGCTGCTGGGTGAATGCAAGGCGTGGGACTTTGTCAACTCCCGTGGGGATACCATTTGCGGACGCTACTACCTGCCGCCTCATTTTGACCCGAACAAAAAATACCCGATGATAGTCAACTACTACGGTGGATGCAGTCCCACAAGCCGTAATTTTGCCAGCCGTTATCCGCATCATGCGTATGCCGCATTAGGTTATGTGGTATATGTGGTAGAACCGAGTGGAGCGACCGGTTTCGGTCAGGAATTCTCTGCCCGCCATGTGAATACGTTCGGTGATTATGTGGCCGACGACATCATCGAAGGAACACGTAAGTTTGTGGAAGCTCATTCCTTTGTCAACGGTAAGAAGATCGGTTGCATCGGTGCTTCATACGGTGGCTTCATGACGCAGTACCTCCAGACAAAGACCGACTTGTTTGCGGCTGCTATTTCCCATGCCGGTATCAGCGACCACACCAGTTACTGGGGTGAAGGCTACTGGGGCTATTCTTACAGTGAAGTATCGGCAGCCAATAGTTATCCGTGGAAGAATCCAGAACTCTTTGTCGACCACAGTCCGCTGTTCAATGCCGACAAGATACACACTCCGCTGCTCTTCCTGCATGGAGCAGTAGATACCAATGTGCCGGTGGGCGAAAGTATCCAGATGTTTACGGCCCTGAAACTGTTAGGACGTGAAACGGCGCTGGTAGTGGTAGACGGACAAGACCATCACATCAAGGACTATCAGAAACGCATCCAGTGGCAGAACACCATCTTTGCCTGGTTTGCCAAATGGTTGCAAGATGACCCGACCTGGTGGAACACCCTTTATCCTCCTAAAACCTTGTAAAACGGATGAAAATATTACATACTAGTGACTGGCACCTGGGGCAGCAACTGTTTGAATACGACCGCAGCGAGGAACAGCAAGACTTTCTGCGGCAGTTGTGCCACTGGGTAGCCGCAGAACAGCCCGACGCGTTGATCGTGTCGGGCGACGTGTTTCATTATTGCAGTCCTTCGGCAGCCGCCCAGCGGTTGTACACGGATGCGCTGGTGGAATTTCATGAAACCTGCCCTTCCATGCAGATTATTATCACGGCAGGTAATCACGACAGCAGTTCCAAACTGGAAATCAACCGGAATCTGTGGAAGTATGCCGGAGTCACTGTGGTGGGTTCTATCCGAAGGGATGAAGCCGGCCAGGTAGACCTGGAACGTCATATCGTGGAAGTGAAGAACGGTTGCGGCGAATTGAAAGGCTATGTGATAGCCCTGCCTCATGTGTATCCGCAAAACTTTCCGGCGCTCGATGAAGAAGTCCCACGTGAAGAGCGGCAATCTCATTTTATCCAAACTTTACTGAACCGTGTGGAGGAACGAAACCAGGGGAATCTTCCGGTGGTGCTGATGGCACACCTGGCCCTGACGGGAAGTGACATTACCGGACAGGACGACGGACGCGGCGGCATGGAATACACGGACATCCGCCTGATGGGGGAGGGATACGATTACCTGGCCTTAGGGCACATTCATTTTCCGCAAACTTTGCCCGGCGGACGGGCCAGTTATTGTGGTTCCCCGCTTCCGGTCAGCTTTGACGAGAATTACGGGCATTCCGTCAGCTTGGTAGAACTGGCTGCACATGGTGCTATGCCCGAAGTACGTACCTTGCCGGTGCGGAATGCGTGGCCTTTGAAGGTACTGCCTTCGCAGGCCGTGCCGCTGGAAGAGGCATTGGAGGTGTTGCAGGCCATCCCCGATGAGGAAAAGATGTATGTGCAGTTGCACGTCCGTATTCAGGATGTACCTCCGGCCTATTGCATGGAGCGGGCCTACGAACTGACCCGTGGCAAGCAGTGCCGTTTCTGCCGTTACAAATGGGAACGTGAAGTAGTGGAAACGCAGAAGGAGATTACAGAACTGGATGTAGACCGTTTGCAGACTTTTTCTCCGTCGCAGGTAGCAGCCATCTATTATCAGGACAAGTTTCAGCGGGACATCGCTCCGGAGATGCTTGACATGCTGGAGGAAGCCGTGAAACGGGTACGAAGTCAAGAGGAGGAATAGCACATGAAATTACAGAAACTGATTATTGAAAATATAGCCTCCATCGAGAAGGCGTGCATTGATTTTGAGCATGGACCGTTGGGCGAGGATTCCATCTTTCTGATTTGCGGACCGACGGGAGCCGGCAAGTCGACGTTGCTGGATGCGGTGTGTCTGGCACTCTATAACACCACTCCCCGCTTGAAACAGGCAGCCAATGAACGCTACTTGGACGAGAATGACAGCTTTTCCGGCACGGGTGAAGTAAGCATCGACGATTCACGCATGCTAATGCGGCGCGACAGTGTGTCGGCACAAGTGGAGCTGTGGTTTACGGATGTAGCAGGGGATGACTTACGGGCCGTGTGGAGCGTGGCAAGGGCGCGCAACAAGGCTGGAGGGAAAATTCAGAAAGTGGTCTGGACACTTTCCTTGCAGGACGGGACTCCGCTCACGAATAAGTCGACCGAAACACGTATGGAGATAGAGCGGCGTATCGGTCTCACCTTTGAGCAGTTCTGCCGGACCACGCTGCTGGCACAGGGAGAGTTTACCAAGTTCCTGAAAAGCAAGGAGGAGGAAAAATCGAATATCCTGGAGAAACTGACGGGTACGGAAATCTACTCGCGCATCAGTCGGGAAATCTACGTGATGAAGACCGAAAAGGAGGCGGAGTTGCAGGAACTGAAGGCGCAGACGGGTGGTATTGTGTTGTTGACTGACGAGGAACTGGCTGCGCTTCAGGCGGAACAGCGTCAGGTGACAGAAGAAACTGTTACGCTCCGCACACAGTTGAAGCAGGAGCAGGACCTTCGGAAATGGTTGACCGACGAGCAGAAGTTAGCACATGATCTGGAGGAGACCGGAAAGGCGCTTCAGTCACTGACGGAACGGGTGGAATCGGAGGATTACAAGCGTAATAAGTCGTTGCTGGATGACTGGGACCGTACGGCTGATGTGCGTTTCCAGTGGACGGAACAGGTGGCCTTGCAGCAGCGTATCCGTACGTCGGAAGAAGAACTGGAACAACTGAAAGAGAAGTACCGTTCGTTGAGTGTCGGCCTGGGTCAACTGGAGCGTATACAGGTGCAGTGCCGGGAACAGTGGGCGGCGTGCGAGACCTATCTTACCGGTGTGCAGGAAAAGGTGCCAGTGTACGAATCGTTGCAATCGCTTTCGGCCTTGTCTGACCAGATTCAGCGCGCGTTCCAGCAGTCAGAAGATTACCGGAAAGAAAAAGCGCACAAGGCCGCAATCCATCAAAAAACGCTGGAAGTCCGCCAGGGAGCTACGGCATCGTATGAACAGGCCCGAAAGGTAGCGGAAGAAAAACTGCAGGAGGTGGCAGCGTGCCGCACGCAGTTAGAGGATTTGCAAGTGGAGGAACTTCGGCAGAAGAAGCAGGAAGCAGACGCTCAGCTGGACGGATGGCAGAAGTTGCGGGAGGCACTTTCTGTACGTGCAGAAAAGGAGCAGGCCTGGCTGGATGTGCAGAAGAACCGGAAAACCTTGCAGGACGATTGCCGGAAACAGCAACAGACGGTAGTGCAACTGAAAGCGCAGGCTGAGGTCTGTCGTAAGGAAAAGGAAGAAGTGCAGCAGGTGTACGACAAGCAGCGGATGTCTTGTGAAGACTGGGCACGTGAAGCCCGCGCACGTCTGTCAAAAGGCGATGTGTGTCCGGTCTGCGGCAAGGAGGTGGGTGATGACTTGAAGAGCGAAGCTCATTTTGTGTCATTGCTGGAACCGGTCCGTGCGTTGCTGGAAGAAAAGGCACGTCGGGCGGAGGAAGTCTTGACCGCACTTGCACGGGCAGAAGCGGAGGTTCGCTCCCTGATGCGGTTGGAAGAAATGGAGGCGAAGAAGGAGACTACTGCAAAAGAAGCTTATTCTCTGGCGGAAAAGACCGTGACAGATATGCCGCTTTATGCTACGGTGAAAGAAGCGGACGAGGTAGTATCTCAGGTAGAACAAGCCTTGTCGGCGCAGCAGGAAGTATGCGACCGGCTGGAAGCGCTGTGGAAACAGGCCGAGGAAGGACAGCAACGCCTGAACCGTTTGACGAAGGAACGGGAGGAACTGACCACTGCCTGCGAGCAATGGCACCGGAAGGTAGAGGAAGCCGATAAAGCCGTGTCCCGTTTGGAAACCGAACTGCGTATGCTGGAAGAGGCGCTTTCGCGTGAGGCACTGACCGTCTCCCAGTGTATGGAGAAAGGGGAGACCTTGATTGTCTTTACGCCTTGGCAGGAAGCTTGGAAGACCGACCAGGAAAACTTCATTACCGCCTTGAAGAAAGAAACCAATCGGTATGTGGAACAGCAGACGAGGAGAGAGCAACTCTCGCACAGGGTTGAGTCGCTGGCTTCCCAGGTAGAGCATGTGCAGTCTGTCCGTCAGTCCATCTTATCGGAACTTCCGGCCTGGGGGCAGGAGACGGCAGAGACAATACCCGACGGGCCGTGTCCGGAAGGACTTCCGGGACAATGGAACGCGCTGAACACTTCCGTGCTTTCTGTCTGCCATGCCTTAAAGACATCGCAAAAGTTGAGGGAGGAAAAAAGAGCCGGAGTGGAAGCTTTTCTTGTCGGTCATCCCGAGATTTCCCGTGAGTATTTGGAGAAACTGGCCGGACTGGAAACTGAAAAAGTGAATATGGCACGTCGTACTTTGCAGAAGTTGGACAACGACCTGACGAGCCGGCGGGCAGAAATGGAACGGGTCGGTCGGGAACTGACACAGCATCGGGCACAGCGTCCGTCGGAAACCGAAGGGATGACCCTGGCAACCGTAGAGGAAACCATTTCCCGACTGGAAGAACAGCAGACCGGGAAGTTGGCTCGTTTGGGAGCCATCGCACAGATGCTGGCACATCACGAGGAGTGTCTGCAACGTATCCGGAAGGTGAAGGAACAGATAGAAGTGAAGCAAAAGGAGGTGGACAACTGGGCGGGAGTGGCTGCCTTGTTCGGCAGTGCCGACGGTAAGAAGTTCCGTAACATTGCCCAAAGCTACGTGCTTCGCCAGTTGCTGGCTGGTGCCAATCATTACTTGAGCCGGCTGACCGACCGTTACCGTATGGAGTGTCCGCCGGGTGGACTTACCATTCTGTTGCGCGATGAATACCAGGGCGGGGTGAAACGTCCCACGTCCACCATTTCAGGTGGAGAGAGCTTCCTGGTGTCACTGGCCTTGGCATTGGGATTGTCCTCGCTTAACCGGAAAAGTCTTTCGGTGGATGTGCTGTTTATCGACGAAGGTTTCGGTACACTGGACAGCGATTACCTGAACACGGTGATGGAAGCACTTGAGAAGTTGCACCAGATAGGAGGCAAGAAGGTAGGCATCATCAGTCACGTGGAAGCCCTGCGCGAGCGCATTGCCACCCAGATTCATGTGGAGCGGGTAAACCATACGCTAAGCCGGGTGGAGGTTGTCAATACGATGGGAGATATGTTAATTTGATTATTTGTAAATTCTTGATTTCTAGTAGATTAAAATTTGAATAAAAAACGCCTTTGCGTTTGAACTAAAACGCAAGGACATTTCAGATGAAACGCAAGTACGTTTGAAGTAAAACGCACTTGCGTTTTGTTTCAAACGTACTTACGTTTTTTCAGGTAATAGGGGATAACTTTTTTTTATGACAAAAATCCAGATAGATATCGTACTTTTGTGTCACGAAACTAAAAACATTATGATTATGTACAAATCTATTCTTCGTCCCTGGTTGTTCCGTATGGATGCCGAGAAAATTCACGGTCAGATTGTTGCTTTACTTCATGTTTATCGTCATTTTCCACCGGTGAAATGTCTTCTTCGTGCATTTTATCGTCCGAAGGCAACTCCGTTTCAATGGCGGAATCTGACTTTTGCCAATCGGGTAGGACTGTCGGCCGGATTCGACAAAGAGGCGAATTGCTTTGACGAGCTGAGTGATTTGGGTTTTGGTTTTCTGGAAGTGGGAACCGTTACTCCGGAAAAAGTAGCAGGTAATCCTTTCCCCCGAATCTTCCGTTTGCCGGAGGATCATGCGCTGGTTTCACGTACGGGTTTCAATAATCCCGGAAAAGAGGTTGTCCTGAAAAATCTGCAACGGAAACGAGAAGGAAAATACATTTTGGGAGTGAATATCAATACCAATACTCCGACCGATGCGGAGCGGGCCGTGACAGACATTACAGATTTGTACGAGACTTTCAGTGCCTATGCGGATTATTATACGATAAACTGGGGCAGCATGACGCCTGAGATTCTGGCTGATGTGCTGACAGCACTCGAGAGCTACAAGCAGCGTTTCCACAGACCGGTCTTCCTGAAGTTGCCTGCCGATGTGCCGGTGGAGAAACTGGATGCGGTGATTGAATTTGCAAAGGTGCATCATATTGACGGTTTCATTGCTACGGGACCTACACAGGACCGTTCGCTTCTGATTCATTCCGCACAGACTGAAGTGGAACGGGTAGGAGCCGGAGGCATCAGCGGACTTCCGGTCATTCATAAGTCTTTGGAGGTGATGAAACATTTGTCGGCACATGCTCCCAAGGATATGTTGTTGATTGGTGCGGGAGGTGTGATGACACCGTTCGAGGCAAAGGCTATGCGGAATGCGGGAGCTCACCTCGTACAGGTGTATTCCGCTTTCATCTATGAAGGTCCTGGTGTGGTAAAACGTATTGCCGAGAAAATATAAGCAGTGGCGTACATGTTGTATAAATGATGGTGGCCGACCTGTAAGATATAATCTTATGGGTCGGTTTTAATTTTATAGGGAGGTTTCAGGGTTGTCTTCAAATTCTTTGTGATTTTTGGGTAGGAATCGCATGTTATATGTCTGCAAAATTGGGCTGGGTGTCATATTTATTACGCCTGAATTTGAAATAATGTCTTTTTTTTGCAAAAAAGTATATTATATGATGCTATCCAAACGACAAAAAATGATAACGGCTCTCATTGCAGGAGTGGTGGCAGGCGGTGGACTGTACTTCCTTTACCTCTTGAGAGCACATACGTATCTCACCGACGAGCCTTCGGCTTGTGTGAATTGCCACATCATGTCACCTTATTATGCCACTTGGATGCACAGCTCTCATTCGCGGAATGCGACGTGTAACGACTGCCATGTGCCACATGAGAATTTTGTGAAGAAGTGGACGTTTAAGGGGATGGACGGTGTGAAGCACGTGGCTGCTTTTCTGACCAGTTCGGAGCCTCAGGTCATTCAGGCACATCCGGCCAGTTCACAGGTCATCATGAATAATTGTATCCGCTGTCATGAACTGTTGAATACGGAACTGGTAAAGACCGGCCGCATAGACTATATGATGTCGGAGGTGGGGAAGGGAAAAGCCTGCTGGGATTGCCACCGCGATGTGCCCCATGGAGGAAAGAACAGTCTGTCGTCCACACCGGCGGCCATTGTGCCACTACCGGATTCACCAGTTCCGGAATGGTTGAGAAAGATGAAAGAATAATTTAAAACTCGTATAGTATGATTCATAATTTTAAATCTTGGCAGGGATGGCTGTTGTTTGGTGCATCAATGGCCGTCGTGTTTTGTTTAGGACTTGCCGTGTCTGCGTTGTCAGAGCGCAGGGCCGAAGTGGCAAGCATATTTAATAACCGGAAGAATCCGATGAAAGGGATTGTGGCTCAGAACGAGAAATTCCAGGGAGATTTCCCGAGAGAATATCAGACTTGGACTGAAACTGCCCGTACAGATTTTGAAAGTGAATTCAACGGAAATGTGCAGGTGGATGTGCTGGCACAGCGGCCGGAGATGGTGATTCTTTGGGCAGGCTATGCCTTTTCAAAAGACTATGCCACTCCTCGTGGCCACATGCATGCCATTGAAGACATTCGTGCCACGTTGCGAACAGGAGCACCTCAGGGTGAAAAAGACGGCCCTCAGCCCTCTACTTGCTGGACCTGCAAGAGTCCTGATGTACCGCGCATGATGCAGGAGATAGGGGTAGATTCATTCTACAATAACAAGTGGGCTGCTTTCGGCGATGAGATTGTGAATCCGATAGGCTGTTCAGATTGTCATGATTCAGAAACAATGGATTTGCATATTAGTCGTCCGGCCCTGATTGAAGCTTTTGCCCGTCAGGGAAAAGACATCACAAAAGCCACTCCTCAGGAAATGCGCTCGCTGGTGTGTGCACAGTGTCATGTGGAATATTACTTTAAAGGAGACGGCAAGTACCTCACTTTCCCATGGGACAAGGGCATGACGGTAGAGGCCATCGAGCAATATTACGATGAAGCCGGCTTTTCTGACTATACGCATGCTTTGAGCCGTACACCGATTCTCAAGGCACAGCATCCTGACTATGAAATTTCGCAGATGGGCATTCACGGACAGAGAGGAGTATCGTGTGCCGATTGTCACATGCCGTATAAGAGTGAGGGAGGAATGAAATTCAGTGACCATCACATCCAGAGTCCGCTTGCCATGATAGACCGTACGTGTCAGGTGTGTCATCGTGAAAGTGAAGAAACATTGCGCAATAACGTGTATGAACGTCAGCGTAAGGCCAATGAGATCAGAACCCGTCTGGAAAAAGAACTGGCTTCGGCACATATCGAAGCTAAATTCGCCTGGGATAAGGGAGCGACAGAGAATGAAATGCAACCGGTATTGAAACTGCTGCGTGAAGCTCAGTGGCGCTGGGATTTTGGAGTAGCTTCTCATGGAGCTGCTTTCCATGCACCTCAGGAAATTCAGCGAATCCTGTCGCATGGACTGGACAGAGCACTGCAGGCCCGTCTTTCTCTTGTCCGTATTCTGGCTAAGCACGGTTACACGGAGAGTGTGCCGATGCCGGATATTTCTACCAAAGAGAAAGCGCAGGAGTTCATAGGTCTGGACATCCCGGCTGAAAAAGCTGCTAAAGAACGTTTCTTGAATGAAACGGTTCCGAACTGGTTGAAAGAAGCAAAACTGAAGGAACGTATCATTTAAGTGTTATGTGGAAAAATACTTGGGGGATAAAAGAAGGAATAATGACCTGTGCGGGATTGCTCGTCATAGGTCTTATTCTTCATTTGATGACGGGTGGAGTAGACTGGAACAGCTTTTCCTGGCCATTGAATTTGTGTGTGGCAATGGCTTACCTGGTGGGGCTGGTGGCATTGTGTTCTTTGCGGAAAAAGCTTTATTTCGTGCGCTGGGCCATGTCGTACAAAGCGGTGATTCCTTCGCTGGCAGCTGTGTCGGTCCTTACATTCTGTATGGGTATGATTAAGCAGTTCCCGGGACATGTACCTGCTGAGGGTATTTCCATGTTTAACCGCATGATTTCATGGTGGCCTTTCGTGTTGGAGTATTTTTGGATGACGTCCATCGTAGGACTGGTATCGCTCAAGCACCTATTTTCATTTCGGTTTCAGAAGATACCGTTTCTGCTGAATCATTTTGGGTTATTCGTGGCGTTGGTATCTGCTACACTGGGTAGTGCCGATATGAAACGGTTGACGATGAATACACGTGTGGGTCAGGCTGAATGGCGTGCTACGGACACGAACGGGCAGTTAACCGAGTTACCACTGGCCATCGAACTCAAGAATTTCAGTATAGAAGAATATCCTCCCAAGCTGATGCTGATAGACAATGCTACCGGAAGAGCTTTGCCAGACAACGCACCTGCTCATCTGCTTTTGGAAGAGGGTGTCAGTCAGGGTGTGTTGCCCGGATGGAATATTGAGGTACGTAACAAGATAGATATGGCTTCCTCCGTGTCAGGAGAAGATACGGTGAGGTACGTGGAATGGCCGAGCATGGGAGCTACGTGTGCCGTCCATGTCAGGGCTACTTCTGCTGATGGAAAGCAGATGGCAGACGGCTGGGTAAGCTGCGGAAGTTTTCTGTTCCCGTATCAGGCGCTCCGGCTCGATAGTGTCTGCAGCCTGGTGATGCCCGACAGAGAGCCACGGCGCTTCTCGTCTGAGGTGACAATTTATACAGAGACAGGAAAAAAGCTTGAGCAGACAATTGAAGTCAATAAGCCGGCGAAAGTGGAAGGCTGGAAAATCTATCAGTTAAGCTACGATGAGGGCAAAGGTCGCTGGAGTGATGTCAGTGTGTTTGAACTGGTGTCAGACCCATGGCTTCCGGTAGTTTATGTGGGAATTGTAATGATGATGTTGGGGGCTGTATGCATGTTCGTAACGGCCCAGAAGAATAATAAGTGTTGAGAAGAATATGCTGAATTGGGACTGGTTTAGTTATTTTGCCCTGGTGGCTGTGCTGTGCTGGATAGCTGGTGCATGGAGTGCCTTTAAGGGGAGTCGTCTGCGCGCATGTGCGTGTACGGTGTTAGGGCTTGTGGTGTTTGGTACATTTATCAGCTTGTTGTGGCATTCACTGGAGCGTCCTCCTCTGCGTACGATGGGAGAAACCCGTTTGTGGTATTCGTTCTTTTTGCCTTTTGCCGGACTGATTACTTACATAAGGTGGAAATATAAATGGATATTAGGATTTGGCACATTGCTGTCGGTTGTTTTTATCTGTGTGAATATTCTGAAGCCGGAGATACACAATAAAGCGCTCATGCCTGCCTTGCAGAGTCCCTGGTTTGCTCCTCATGTCATTATTTATATGTTCGCTTATGCCATGCTGGGAGCTTCTGCCGTGATGGCCATTTACCTGCTCTGGGTCAGAAAGAACCGGTGTGACGAGAAGGAAATGGCCTTGTGTGATAACCTTGTATATGTCGGACTGTCGTTCATGACACTGGGAATGCTTACCGGTGCCTTATGGGCGAAGGAAGCCTGGGGACATTACTGGGCGTGGGACCCCAAGGAAACTTGGGCGGCTGTGACCTGGTTTTCGTATCTTACTTACATTCACATGCGAATAGGGTTACAGCAGAAGCGTCGGTTGTCATTGTCGGTCCTGCTGATTTCTTTTGTTTTTCTGCAGATGTGCTGGTGGGGCATTAATTACCTGCCTTCCGCACAAGGAAGCAGTATTCACACCTATAATATGAACTGATAAAAACGCTGAGAGTATGAGAAAAAGAATTTTGTCTGCATGGGCGGTGGCTTTGCTTCTTGGGCAGGTGTCCTTGGTCCATGCTCAGGAGAATGAAGAAAGTCATTTTTGGGCCTCAGCCCAGATTCGTACAAGAGGAGAATACCGGAATGGCGCGCTGTCTCCCCGCGGTGAGGGTGATAAACCTGCGGGGTTTATCAATGAACGTGCCCGACTGACTTTGGGATATGAACGCAAGAAGTTGTCGTTGAAGTTCTCGGCACAGCATGTCGGTGTGTGGGGGCAGGATGCGCTGGTTGACAAAAACGGACGTTTTATATTGAACGAGGCTTGGGCCGCATTCCATCTGAATGACTCGTGGTTCATGCAGCTGGGAAGGCAGTCGCTGGTGTATGATGATGAGCGCATCTTGGGAGGACTGGACTGGAACGTGGCAGGGCGCTATCATGATGCCCTGAAAATAGGCTACAGACACGGAGGGCATCAGCTGGATGGTATCTTTGCTTTCAACCAGAATGACGAGACCCTGATAGGCGGAACATATTATGACAGCAGCAAGACCAAACTATATAAAAATATGCAGACCTTGTGGTATCATTATGATTTCGCATCTGTACCTGTGAAACTTTCTGTGCTGGCCATGAATCTGGGTCAGGAAGGAGGTGATGCCGAAACCCGAAAGTCGGATACTCAATATATGCAGACGATGGGCACGTATGTACAGTTCACCCCGGCCTCATGGAGTCTGTCAGGGTCTTTCTATTATCAGACAGGAAAGAATGTATCCGCACGCAAGGTTTCTGCTTTCATGGGAAGTGTGCGGGCTTCGTATTCTATCAATGATAGCTGGACGGTCAATGTGGGAACTGATTACCTGAGTGGTAGTAAGAAGTCCGATGGCACTTACCGGGCTTTTAATCCGTTGTATGGCACTCATCATAAATTTTACGGAGCAATGGATTATTTTTATGCGTCCGATTTTGTGAATGGCTATGCACCGGGACTTTCTGACACGCAGATAGGAGTAGGTTATAAGGTATCTTCTTCTGTATCGATGGGACTGAATTATCATTATTTCGCCACAGGTGTGAAGCTGGAGAGCCTGAACCGTACCTTAGGGTCTGAACTGGATTATCAGCTGGACTGGAAAATCATGAAAGATGTCAGCCTTTCGGTGGGTTACTCGCTGATGAGAGGAACTTCGACAATGGATGTCGTGAAAGGAGGAAATCACAAAAGCTGGCAAGACTGGGGATGGGTGTCTTTGAACGTCAATCCGACTCTTTTCAAAAAATAATAGTTACGTGCGCAATAAAAAAGGACAAGGACTGTTCCACATTGAAGGAGCGGTCCTTGTTCTTTATATAATGCCTTTTATGGCTTTTCGGTTCAGTTCGATGTAATTGCCTTCTTTCCTTTTGAGGATGCCTTCTTTTTCCATCTTATTGAATTCGGTAGACAGGGCCGGACGTGTCACGTTAATGTATTCGGCCAGTTGCGTAAGGGTATGCGTCAGTTTCACGGTAGAAGTGTCTTTATCCAGCCGTTTCAGTAAATAGACCAGGATTCTTTCGCGAATGGTTTTTCGTGACAGCACGTCCAGTCGCATGGTGGTACACACGTTGCAGTTGCCTGATACGCAGAGAAAACTTTTCAGCATATCCGGATATTTGCTGATAAGATGGAAGGTGGAGTCCTTGGTGGCAGTCAGGAGGACTGATTTTTCCAGCGTACGGAATGTGGCGGGGAAACGGTTGTCTTTCTTGAACAGGTGAGGGGTGGCGAAAGCCCTGGGCGACTCAATGTGTTCGATTAAGACTTCATTGCCGTTGGCATCGATAATGTTCACCTCCAAGGTTCCTTCAAGCAATACATACAGATTACAGCATATATCTCCTTGCTTCAGGATAACCGTATTCTCGTTGATTTCCTGAAGACGGAAGTCAAGTCTTTTTAGAATCTCACTTTTCAGGTAATCCGGCAGTTCTTTAAAGAGTGGAATAGAAAAAAGTTTTTCCTTGTAATAATCGTTGAATGGTATGCTTTTCATTATCTGTCTTTCTGCATTTTCTTTTGCAAAAATATGTTTTTTGTTTATTACTTTCAATAGAAAGGCAGGATTAATCTGTTTTTGTGGGAGTGTTAATTAATCCCCTTGTCATAAATCTTACATGCAGATTGACTGGCGAGCCGTATTTTTGTGAAACAAATACAAAGGAAAAATCTGAATAAAAGGAATTACAGATGAGAAAAGCAAGTAGAGAAATGGATAGTCAGTGGGCTTTGGAGGTTATGCGCAGGGCTCCTTATATCACGGTCAGCTTTACCCGGGCCGACGGAAGTGCATACGGGGTGCCGCTTTCACTGGCTTGTACAAGTGAGGGCGTGTGGTATTTTCATTGTGCTCCTGAAGGGGATAAATTGGATGCCATTGCCGTACATCCGGAAGTATGTCTTTCAGCGGTTACGAAGTGCCAGCCTACTGTGGGACTGAAGGACGGCACGTTTACACTTCAATATCGTTCGGCTATCGCTTTTGGCAAGGCGGAACGGGTGACGGATACGGAAGAGAAAATTGAGGCGCTTCGGGTCATTAGTCAGCGTTTCCTGCCCAAGCACATGGATGCGTTTGATGAGGCGGTGCAGAGAAGCCTTCATCGTACGGAGGTGGTACGGATTACTTTATTAAGCCCTCCTACCGGCAAGCGTAAGCAATATGACAAGAATGGAGATGAAATGAAATATGGCAGGATGGAGTGACCTTGCCGCAGGCTATATCGTAAAATGTAAAGGATGATGGAACTGTTTGATGTGTATTCGGTTTTTCCCGTGAATATCGTAAGGGGAAAAGGTTGTGAGGTATATGACGAGAAGGGGCAGGCCTATCTTGATTTGTATGGCGGACATGCCGTGATTTCGGTGGAACATTCGCATCCGTATCTGGTGAAGTGCATGAGTGAGCAGCTGCAGCAGCTGATGTTTTATTCGAACTCGGTAGTGAATAAGTTGCAGGAAAGACTGGCTTATGAGCTGGGTGAGCTGTCGGGGTATCCTGATTATCGGGCGTTCTTTGTCAACTCGGGAGCAGAGGCCAACGAAAATGCCCTGAAACTGGCTTCGTTTCATACGGGGAAAAAACGGGTAGTGGCTTTCAGAAACTCTTTTCATGGGCGTACGTCGGCGGCTGTGGAAGTGACGGACAATCCTGCCCTTCATGCACCGATTAATACGAATCATAACGTGTATTTTGCAGACTTGGATATAAAGGAAGTGGAAACGGAGTTGGCCAAGGGAGATGTGTGTGCCGTAATTTTGGAAGGGATTTCAGGAGTAGGGGGAATCCAGGTTCCTGATGAGGACTTCCTGCGGCAATTGAGGGAACTGACGATACGTTATGGGGTGGTATTGATTCTTGATGAAATACAGTCGGGTTATGGTCGTACGGGGAAGTTCTTTGCTCACCAGTGGGCTGGCATCAAGCCAGACCTTATCACTGTGGCCAAGGGTATAGCCAATGGATTTCCTTTTTCGGGAGTTTTGATTAGTCCGATGTTTGCTGCCCGAAAAGGATTGCTCGGTACGACGTTCGGTGGTAATCATTTGGGATGCGCCGCAGCTTTGGCTGTGCTGAAAATTATCCGTGAGGAGAAACTGATAGAGAATGCCTTTCATACGGGAACGTATCTGATACAGCGGTTACAAGAATTGCATTCTCCGCTTATAAAAGAAATCCGGGGACGTGGACTGATGGTGGGGGTGGAACTGACCGTACCGGTGAAAGAGGTACGCGAACCCCTGCTGTTTGAGGAACGGATTTTTACCGGCTATTCCGGGCTGTATACATTAAGAATACTTCCTCCGCTGGTACTTTCAACGAAAGAAGTGGATATATTTGTAGGGAGTTTGAAGAAAGTGCTGGATGGATATTATGAAAATAGCAGATAAGCTTTATAAAGTTTTCGTTGTTGCGGGTAGCGAACCTTTAGGAACAGCGGGGATTCAGGCCGATATGAAAGCCATCGTGGCTTGTGGAGGGTATGCGGCAGGAGCAGTGACATGTATTATAGATGAGGACACAACTCATGTAAAAGGAGTACACTTGATACCGGCAGATATGATTGCAGGACAAATTCGTTCTTTCCTTGGAGATGTGGGGGCAGATTGCATAAAAACCGGTATGTTGTATTCTAAAAATATCATTCGGCTTGTTGCAGGCATATTAGATGAATATAGCTCGATTCCAGTTGTCGTTGATCCGGTCATGGTTACTTCTTCGGGTGATAAATTGTTGGAAGAAGATGCGGTGCAAGCTTATAAAGATTACCTATTTCCTCGTGCTTCTATCCTAACTCCGAATAAGAAAGAGGCTGAGTGGTTGTGTGGAAAGGAGTTGAATGAGGGTAATATAGAGGAATGTTTGAAGGATTTGAGCCGCTGGGGAAATAGCGTAATTATAAAGTCGGTGGAGAACCGTGATTTCTTTATCGATTATTATTATAATCCGATGGAGAAGGTGATGAAGGTTTACAAAAAGGAAGGAATTCGAACCCGAAATGTAAATGGAACGGGAGATAGTTTTGCTTCTGCAATAGCGACTTTTTTAAGTAAAGGTTATGGGATTGAGTTTGCTGTTGCTGAAGCGGAAAGGTTTATCCATCAGTCCATAAGGTTAGGAGCCCGGTTTAATTTTGGAAAAGGATTCGGTCCTGTATATCCTTATTATGAAGTACAAGAATAAATGTGTAACAATACGAAAATAATATGAAAACAACTGAATTTATCGGGGCTGCGGAACAGCAGCTTCATGAACTGGCAAGCAGAATGGTAGCCTATAATGCGGGCGATCCGAAGCGTATACAACATTTGATAAAAGTACATTATTTTGCCCGCATGATTGGTTTGGCAGAGCATGTGGATGAGGCTACTCAACTGATTTTGGAGGCGGCAGCCATTGTGCATGACATTGGTATCCGGATTTGTGAGCAGAAATACGGAGTCTGCGATGGAAAGCATCAGGAATTGGAAGGCTCGGACGAAGCCCGGAAACTGCTGACGGATATGGGGACATTTTCTGAAGCACAAATAGAACGGATATGCTGGCTGGTAGGGCATCATCATACGTATGACTCCATTACAGAAATAGACTATCAGATTCTGGTGGAAGCCGATTTTCTGGTCAACATTTACGAAGATAATCTGCCGACCGATGCCATTTGCAAAGTGAGAGAAAAGATTTTCAAAACTTCGGTAGGACGGGCATTGCTCGATACGATGTTTGGAGTTGAAAAACGGTAAATAGAAATTGATAATACCATGAAAAAACAATTTATCTTCATTTTATGTAGCTTGTTCTTATGTGCAGGTACGATAGCTGCCACAAATTACAACGTGCTTCAGCAGGGAGCCGTCGGTGATGGAAAAACATTGAATACAAAGTCTTTGCAATTGGCCATTGACGCACTTCATGCAAAAGGGGGTGGGCAGCTGTACTTCCCTGCCGGACGCTACTTGACCGGCAGTCTGCAACTGAAATCGAATGTGACACTTTACCTGGAAAAGGAAGCGGTGCTGTTAGGAAGTACGAGTCCTTATGATTATCCGGGTTTCAGCACCGAAAAAGAATTGAAAGTCAACAATGACCATTTTGACCAGGCGCTGATTTATGCGGAAGGGGCAGAGAATATCGGCATTATGGGAGAAGGATGTATAGACGGACAGGGCAGGGAACTGGCTTTGACGATTGACAGCCTGCATCATACGGGAGAACTGGTGGACAAGCACTATAATACGTATCGCAAGCGGCCGAACACACGACCAAAGTTGCTTTTTATGCGTAATTGCCGGAAGGTGGAGCTTCGGAAGACTAATTTCCGGAGCGGTGCGGCATGGGGACTTTCTTTTTCTCTGTGTACCGACCTGACGATTGATAGTCTGCATGTGGAAAACAGGGCGTACTGGAACAATGACGGGATTGATATCAGCGATTGTAAGGATGTACGTATCTCCAATTGCTTTATCAACTCGGCAGACGATGGCATTTGCCTGAAGTCGCACAACCGGGGAGCATGGAATGACCGGGTATCCATTTCCAATTGCCACATCATCAGCAGTGCCAGTGCCATCAAGTTTGGTACGGAATCGTTGGGTGGATTCAAGAATGTGACCATTGACAATATTCGGATTAAAGATACTTTCCGTTCGGCCATAGCCATTGAGTCGGTCGACGGGGCGGAGATTGAAAACGTGCAGGTGTCTAACGTGCATGCGGTCAACACGGGAAATGCCATCTTTATCCGTCTGGGTCACCGTTCGGGTGAGCAACCGGGGTATTTGCGGAATGTGACGATTAAGGATGTGTATGTGGAAGTGCCTTTCGGTCGTCCGGACATCAACTATGATTTGCGTGGACCGGCGGTGACGTTCTTTCATAATCCGTTCCCGAGTTCCATCTCAGGCATTCCGGGACATGATATTGAAAACGTGAAGCTGGAGAATATAGAGATTGTGTGTCCGGGACGTGCTACGCGCGGAATGGCCTATATGTCGGTGAGTCGTTTGAAAGATGTGCCGGAAAATGAAAAAGGATACCCGGAATTTACTATGTTTGAGGAACTGCCTTCATGGGGATTCTATGTGCGCCATGTGAAAGGGATTCAGATGCATAATATTAAGTTGCGTTTGCAGGAAGATGATTTCCGTCCGGCTTTTGTGTTCGACAGGGTAAGCGATGTACATCTTTCGGGCATCAGCTTGCCAGAGAATAAAAAGGAGGGACAAGTGGTGTTGCGGCAGACAAGCTTGCAATCGGCCGATGATGCGGTGAAAGAGTATATCAGGGAAGTGGAATAAGGCTTTCGGGATTTTGGGCAGATAAAAGCATGATGCCTTCCTGAGTCACGTAATGAATGGACTCGGGGAAGGCATCATTATTTTTATGGCCGTCGGATTTATTCCAAGCAGGCATCCAGGTCTTTGATGAGCTGTTCCTTGTCAAGGTGCTGGCCGATGAAGACAATCTTCTGCATGCGGTCGCCATAGTGTTCGTCCCAGTCTCTCAGCAGGCCAGGCTCGCGCTTCATCAGTTCCACGATTTCTTCTTCCGGTTGGGTGGCATACCAGAGTCCGGCTTCTGAAATCTGTTTCTGCCGTCCGGCCTGTTCGAACAGGAACGACATGTTGCGGTTGTGGGCAAAGTAGCATACTCCCTTGGCACGAATCACATTGCGAGGCCATTTCGTTGCGACAAAGCGGTCGAACTTATGGATGTCGAAGGCAGGGCGGCGATAGTACACGAAACTGCTGATGCCGTATTCCTCCGTCTCACCTTCTTCATGGTGGTGGTGATGGTGGCAGCCTTCGTGTGAGTGTTCATGAGCGTGTGCATGATTGTGCTCTTCCTCGTGGTGATGTTCGTGTTCCTCATGGTGTTCATGTGTTTCATGGTGAGGATGCGCTTCTTCTTCGGATACGGGGCGTTCTATCTCACGAATCCATCCGGCGGAAGTGGCCACCCGTGCATAGTCGAAACGGCGGGTACCCACAATCTTGTCGAGGTCTACCTTGGCATAGTCGCATTCAATGATTTCCGCACGGGGCTGGAGGGTACGGATGATGCTTTTGATGCGCTCCCGTTCTTCGGGAGTGACTTCCGATACCTTGTTCAGTAGCACGGTGGTACAGAACTCAATCTGCTGGATGAGCAGGTTGGCAATGTCTTCCTCTTCCAAGTCCTTTCGGATAAGTTCGTTGCCACCGTCGAATTCGCTTTGCAGGCGGAGGGCATCGACTACGGTCACGATGTTGTCAAGGCGGCAGGTTCCGTACTTGGTGTAGGCCCCGCCCAACTGAGGAATGGAACAGATGGTCTGGGCAATCGGTTCCGGTTCGCAGACACCGCTGGCTTCGATGACGATGTAGTCGAAGCGCTGCATTTTCATCAGCTCAAATATCTGTTCGATAAGGTCGGTACGGAGGGTACAGCAGATACAGCCGTTCTGCAAAGCCACCAGACTCTCTTCTTTTTGGCCTACGATACCGCCTTTCTGAATTAGTTCCGCATCGATGTTGATTTCGCCGATGTCGTTCACGATGACGGCAAACTTGATGCCTTCGCGGTTGCTCAGCAGGTAATTGAGCAGGGTTGTTTTTCCGCTTCCCAAATATCCGGTAAGCAGAAGTATAGGTATTTCTTTTGTTTCCATGTGCAAATGTTTTTTTACGTGCCTGCAAAGTTAGTGTTTTTCTGCAAACGGTGTGCGCTTCTTTTTCGCAGAAGCAGGTTTAACTTTCGTTATAGGTCGGTGTCACGTATGTGACAAACTTTCTCTTCCCGAGGGTCTATCTTTGCACCCGTAATCAATAAAATGAATTAAATATGAAGACAATAGACTGGAAGCATACGAGTGTGGGACAAATTGTGGCCGATGATTTTGCAGCGGCAAGTGTGTTCAAGAAATATGGCATTGATTTCTGCTGTCATGGCGAAGTGACGCTGGAAAAGGCCTGTGCCGATTTGGGACTGGCTGTAGAAGAAGTGGAACAGGCATTGCTCCGTCAGGATGAAGCTGGTAACGGACGGATTCCGTTTGCTTCGTGGCCGCTGGACTTGCTGATGGACTACATTCTGAAGATACATCATCGGGGTATTCGTGCCCGTGGACCGGAACTGCTGGCGTTGTTGGAGAAGGTGGAACGAGTACATGGGGAAGCGCATCCGGAACTGCATGAGTTGAAAGCACTGGTCAGTGAATCATTGGAGGATTTGGAAATGCATCTTCAGAAAGAAGAGAACGTGCTGTTCCCATATCTATATGAATTGTACGCAGCAAAGGAACAGGGACAGCGTATGGCCCCGATGCACTGTGGTACGATAGCGAATCCTATCCGGGTGATGAAGATGGAACACGAGGGAGAAGGAAACCGCTACCTGCACATTATTCAGTTGACGAATCACTTCTCCGTACCTCAGGACGGCTGTGCCAGCTACCGTCTGCTGATGCAGGAATTGGAAGCGTTTGTGGATGCGTTATTCGAGCATATCCACCTGGAAAACAATCTGCTTTTCCCGCGCTTTGAGGAGATTGAACGAGAAATCGTATGTTGATAGTTTGATATTGGAAAGAATGGATAACAATGTGGCGCATGCAGGAAGGTATGCGCCACATTTCATAAATCAGTAATCAATTTTATCCAAAATCCCTGCTAAGTAAGCAATGGTGACTCCGTAGTTGGTCATGGGAACCTGCTGGGCGCGGGCCCGATCGATGCGGTTCAGCACATACTTGCGGTTGAACATGCAGGCTCCGCAATGGATAATCAGGTCGTACGGGGCCAGGTCTTCCGGAAAGTCCGTGCCTGATACGATGTCGATTTGCAGGCCTTCACCGATGCGCTTACGGAGCATATTCGGGATTTTCACCCGCCCGATGTCTTCTGTCAGCGGGGCATGCGTACATGCTTCAGCAATCAGCACCCGTGACTCCGGTGTTAGCTGGGCAATGGCATTGGCTCCTTTCATGTAGTAGTCGATGTCGCCTTTGTACTGGGCAAAGAGGACGGAGAAGGAGGTGAGTCGGCTTTCGGCCGGTTTCTTGTCATATACCGTGCGGAACACCTGTGAGTCGGTAATAATCAGCTTCGGCGGACGGGTTAAAGTGGCCAGCATGGCATCGATTTTGTCAGTGGTACAGCTCATCACCAGGCATTTGCGATCCAGCAGTTCGCGGATGGTCTGTACCTGCGGCAGGATGAGGCGGCCTTTGGGGGCCTGGATGTCCTGTGGCATGACTAGCATGACGGTGTCGTTTTCTTCTACCAGCCGGCCTACGATACCTTGTGCCATGGTTTCATCCGGCAACTTGTTTCGCAGACTGCGCAGAATGTCGTCCAGTCCTTTCCTAGTGAGGGTGCTCACCAGCAGAGGAACCTGTCCGCATTGCTGTTCGATGCGGCGCATGGTCTGTTCGGCATCGGACAATAGGTCACATTTGTTCAGTATCCAGATAACAGGCACATTCTTTTCCTTTAATAAGCGTTGCCAGTGTAACTCTTCGTCCAGATGTTCGTCGGTACAGACCATCAGGGCAATGTCTGTCTTCTCCAGCGCACGCTGTGTCTGTCGGATACGGAGTTCGCCCAGTTCGCCTTCGTCGTCGAAGCCGGCTGTGTCGATGAATACGCAGGGACTGAGACCATGGATTTCCATGGCCTTAAAGACTGGGTCGGTAGTCGTGCCGGGAATATCCGACACAAGGGCTGTATCCTGATGCGTCAGGGCATTAATCAGTGATGATTTTCCGGCATTTCGCTTGCCAAACAGACCGATGTGCAGCCGGTTGGCACGGGGAGTATCGTTCATACGTTTAATCAGGCTTTAAGTTCACACATTAGAAACGGAAGTCTCGTTTTCCTTCGGCAATCCGTTCCAAATTTTCCAAGGCTCTTTTGCGGATGGCGGGATTCGGAATCTCTTCCATCTGCTTGCGAATCATGTCTTCAGCCAGTCGGCGTGTTTCGGGCGAAGCGTAGTCGCAGAGGTATTCCTGAAGCGTCATCAAGGCATTGGGGGCACAGCAGTTGGCTATCTGGCCCGTCTTGACCAGCGACATGAAACGGTCGCCCGTACGTCCTTCACGGTAGCAGGCCGTACAGAAACTGGGAATGTAACCTAATTTCAGCAGCCAGGCTACAATCTCATCCAGGCTGCGGTGGTCGCTCACATCAAACTGAGCAGAGTTTTCTTCCGGCAGTTCTTCGGTAGCATAGCCTCCCACGCTGGTGCGGGAACCACCGCTGATTTGTGACACACCGAGTGCAAGTACCTTCTCGCGTGAACGCTGCGATTCACGTGTAGAAATAATCATACCCGTATAAGGCACACTGATACGGATGACAGCTACAATCTTCTGGAATATCTCGTCGGAGATGGCGTTCTCGAAGGTCGAGGCGTCAATGTCGTCGGCCGAGCAGATACGGGGCACGCTGATGGTGTGCGGGCCTACACCGTACGTCGCTTCCAGGTGTTCGGCATGCATCAGCAGTCCCACGAAGTCGTAGCGGTAGGTGTTCAGGCCGAACAATACACCGATACCCACATCGTCGATTCCTCCCTGCATGGCGCGGTCCATGGCCTCCGTATGGTAGGCATAGTTGCTCTTCGGACCTCTGGGGTGAAGTTTCTCGTAATTCTCCTTGTGGTACGTTTCCTGGAACAAAATGTAGGTACCGATACCGGCCTCGTGCAGGCGGCGGTAGTTTTCTACTGTAGTAGCAGCAATGTTCACATTTACCCGGCGGATGGCTCCGTTCTTGTGCTTGATGCTATAGATGGTCTTTATCGACTCCAGAATGTATTCGATGGGGTTGTGAATCGGATCTTCTCCTGCTTCCAGTGCCAGACGCTTGTGCCCCATGTCCTGCAGGGCGATGACCTCACGACGGATGTCTTCCTGTGTCAGTTTCTTGCGGGCAATGGTCTTGTTCTTAACGTGGTAAGGACAGTAGGTACAACTGTTTACGCAATAATTTGACAAGTAAAGAGGGGCAAACATTACGATGCGGTTACCATAGAATTTCTGCTTGATTTCACGAGCCAGGCGGTAGATTTCCTCCACCAGTTCCGGGTCGTTGCATTCCAATAGTACAGCAGCCTCGCGGTGAGAAAGTCCCTTGCACAGGCGAGCCTTTTCAATGATGGAACGTATCAGTTCCTTGTCCTGGCTTTTGCTTTGGGCATATTCCAGGGTATCGAGAATTTCTTCGTGGCAGATAAATTCTTCTGCCTTTTGAGAATCAATCTTGTACATAGCTGTAATGTAATTTATAGTGTTTTGCCGGGATAATCTCCTCGGCTTTTATCTATTTCGTAACCAATGGTAGCCAGCCGTTGTGCCAGCAGACGCAGTCCTTCGGCAGCTTCTGAGCCCATAGAGGCTTTATTGTCATACAAGGCATAATTCTTTCGCTGTTCTACCGGAGAGAGGTTGGGCATCACTACATTGGCACCTGCCAGTATGCCTTTCTCGCGCCCGTCGGGGGTAAGGCTTGCCAGGGCGGTGGTAGAAGGAATCAATGCCTGCGGATGCATCAGCCGGAAGATGGAAAGCAGCGTGAGTGTCTGCGTGAGACAGCCGGGCGGGCAGGAAGCGAAAAGAGTGTCATGATGAGGCAGGAAAGGACCGATACCAATCATCTGGGGACGGAATTGTTCTATGAAAAGAATGTCTTCCACCAGGTGGTCTACAGTTTGTCCCGGATTTCCCACCATAATGCCGGTTCCCGTCTGGAATCCGATGCGTTTCAAATCGTTCAGACAACGCAAACGGTTGGGCAGCGACATGCTTTCAGGGTGCAAGCGGCGGTAATGTGCTTCGTTGTGCGTTTCGTGACGCAACAGATAGCGATTGGCGCCTGCTTGAAAAAAACGTTCGTAGGAAAGTGTGGGGCGTTCACCGAGTGAAAGGGTGATGGCCACATCGGGGAATTCGGTTCGTATGGCAGTAACCACTTCCGTTACCCTGTCATCGTTCATGTAGTTATCTTCTCCTCCTTGCAGGACGAAGGTACGGAATCCCAACTCATATCCATGCCGGCAGCAGGCCAGAATAGTTTCTGCATCCAGTCGGTACCGCTTCAGGTGGCGGTTACTTTTTCGGATGCCGCAGTAGAAACAGTCATTGTGACAACAGTTCCCTATTTCAATAAGTCCACGGATATAGATTCTGTTTCCGAAATGGCTTTGTGCTACTGCACGTGCCTTTTGCATGAGAAAGTCGAGGTCTTCCCCCCGGCACTCCAGCAGAAGGGTACGCAATTCACCGGGAGCCAGTGTCTGCTCCCGGTAAAGGCGTTCAATAAGTTCCCTCATGGGTTTATTCCTGATTATTGTTTTCGTACTTCAAGGTACGTTTCAGCAAGTCTTGGTTCAACTGGCGTTTTCCGGCTACAGGGTCGTTGTGTGCGCTCGGACCGGTTACACATCCGCCTTCACAAGCCATCATTTCGATGAATTGTGCATCCACTTTTCCGGTCTTGGCGTAAGCGCGGAGTACACCGATGTTCTTCTTCGTGAAGTCAGAGAACTGCATAATCTTGATACCGTTGGCTTTCGGGCCTAAATAAGCTTTCACTGCTCCGGCTACACCGCCTGCCTGTGCGAATCCGTGTGCTTCACATACAGATTCGTATGCCACTTTGTACGGGTTGGCCTGTTCCAGTTCAATACCCAAGCCACGGAAAATCGGGTGAAGTTCTTCGAATGTCAGCACGTAATCTACGCATTCGTCGCGCTGTGCTTCTTTTCTTTTGGCGATACACGGGCCGATGAAGACTACCTTCGCATTCGGGTATTTCTTTTTAGCAATGCGAGCCGCGTAATACATCGGAGAACCGGTGCTTGATACGTAAGGCTTCATGTCAGGAATATGCTTGTTCACCAGTTCGATGTACGACGGACAGCAGGAAGTAGTCATGAATTTCTGTCCTTCTTCCAGTTTTTCCAGCAGTTCGTGTGCCTCGTTGCTGGTAGTGTGCATGGCACCTTCAGCCACTTCAATTACATCGGCAAAGCCGATCTCCTTCAATGCACCGTACACTTGTTCGATGGTAGCTTTGAACTGTCCCAATACGGACGGAGCCGGAATGGCAATTACTTGTTCTCCCTTACGGATAGCTTCCAATACATCGAATACCTGAGAGATTTCGAAGATGGCTCCGAACGGACAGGCATTCAGACATTTTCCACAATAGATACACTTGCTTTCGTCGATGTGCTCGATGTAGTGCTCGTCCTTGCTGATGGCTTTCACCGGACAAGCTTCTTCACAAGGCACCGGAATGTAGACGATGGCGTGATACGGACAGCTCTTGTGGCAGATACCACAGCTGATACACTTGTCGTGGTCAATCTGTGCCTGACCAGTCTTCTTGTTAAAATATACAGCTCCCTTCGGACAGTTCATGTAGCAGCTTCTTGCCACACAACCCCGGCAAAGGTTACTTACTTCGTAGTTCACCTGTACACAAGAAGAACATGCTTCGTCGATGACACAGAGAATATTTTCCTTGATTCTTTCCTTGCGTTCCAATGCTTTGCGGGCATATTCAGAAAGCGGAGTCAGCTCATCCGTTTCATCGGTCATATCCCAGCCCAGCAGCGGAAGCAACTTATATTTAGTAACGGCACGTTCCTTGTGGATACAGCAACGTCCTACCGGCTGTGAGCGGCGAGGACTGATTTCCAAAGGAATGCGGTCAATTTTTTCTACTAATTGATTTTCTTTCCATAAAGCAACCAGGTTTTTCAGCAATTTATGCCGGACAATCATTACGTTGTTTGTAAAAGCCATAATCGAAATAAAAAGGTTTGTTAGTTATTAGTTATCCTAAAATTATAGAGTCCGTGTGCGGTTTACTCTTCCGTTTGTCCCTCGGCAGCTCTCAGAATCAAGGTCGTAGCTCCCAAGGTAATAATAGCTCCGTCTTCAATGCGGATTTGGTCTTTCGGTCCTAAAATTTCATTCATCAGGAAAGTTCCTGTGATACTGTCGTTATCGCGCAGGGTATAAATGATTTTTCCTTGCTTATTCTTCTTGACATTGATGTAACAATGCCGGCGGTCCAGGCTCGGATCATTGCTTTCGATGGGGATGTCGATGTCGTTACCTTTGCATCGGCGGCCGATGAGGTTATCTCCCTCATGCAGCGGAAGTACTTGCTTGTAGGCAAATACGTTTTCCACGGCCAGTATGTTGCCGAAATCCTGCATGCCTTCTTTCTCGTCAATTACTTCCTCCTTACGGTTGGCGGCATTCAGTTTCGATTTTCCGATACGGATGCTGAACTGCTTCTTGCAGTTGTCACAGATAAAAACGAGTGACTGTCCTTCTCCATACTTGGTTTCGTCAAACTGGATGAAGTTGTCACATTTGGGGCATCTTACTCTTTTCATTCTGTTTTAAAGGGGTATTTATTTTGATGTGAATACCCAGGCACTCTTGAATTCTTCCTGTTTACGCAACGTCTGCACTTTCTGGTAAGCTTCGCCTGAAGTGGCATAACTATCCAGTGCGATGCGGAAACGTCCGTTCGATTCAAGCACCTGACAATTCTTGTATCCTTTCTGCTGGAATTTTTTCAGTTCACGTTGTGCATCGTCCGATGTCGGCAGACTGGCTACGATAATGTAGGCCGTTTTCTTGCTTGCAGCAGGCTGTGCGGAAGCCGGTTTCGGCTTTTGTGTCGCTTTTGCTTCAGCTTTGGTGGTAGCCGTTTTGGTTACGGCTGTTTTTGCAGCAGGCGCAGCTGCAATTTTTTCTGTCTTCACAACTACCGGTTTCAGCGTGTTTACGTTGTTACGGACACGCTTTTCGCCCGTCTGTTTCTTTACAGCCTTTTGTGCAACTGCTGTTTGGGGAGCCGTTTGTATGCTGGTGGCCACCGACTGGTTGCGAATGGCATCAAACATACTGATTGAGCCCAGCGAAGCATAATTCGCATCGTCCATGTACGTGTTTTCCACCGGAACGGAGAGCACGAAGAACAGACATACGGCTGCGGCTATGGCCACTACGTTGCGTGTGAAATGGCGCAAGGAGAAATGTCTCTTCGGTTTGCTTGCCGCTTCCTTTATTTCCGGAACCAACGGTTTCGGAGAAGAAACGGGCAATGGCTGCAGTTGCGGAAGCGTGAAACTTTCCAGCCCGTACAGACTTGGGGTGAAGAAAGATGCAGCTGCCGGTTCAAAGGCATAGCCGCCGTTCATGTTATAGTAGATTGTACCCACGTTGTGCAGGGTGACCTGACCTTGCTGGTACAATTGGTCTTTTATTTCAGCCACAGTCTTTTCAATCCGGCGGGTTGCATCGGGAAAGTCGGTGTTAAAAGCTTGCATGTACGACTGTACCAGCAGCCCATCGTTCATTATCAGTTGCGGATTGAAACCAATGGTGCGGAGGGGCGGCATGAATTCTCCTTTCTGGATGGAGTATGCAGCCTGCCGTTTGTGGGCAATGAATCCTCCCAAGCCGGGAACAATGACACAATCATTCTCCAGCAATAATACTTCTATATGTTTGGACAGTTCAATCATATTGCAAAAATAATACATTTTTCTCTTATGTGGAGTATCTTTCAACGGGTATTTTTTATACCGATAGGGGTTTAACCAACTCTTCTTTTTCTATCATGTAGTCTGATATATTCATGTGTCCTGTATCGAGACAATTGTAAATGCACGAAGCCCCCGGCACTGCCGAAGGCTCCTGTTTTTTATTCTCTTATCTCACTTTTCAATAACCGTCGATACAATCCATTGGTGGATTCTCCGTGTGTTCTATCACGTGCTCCTTTCATGTCAATATTTATTTGATGGAATGTATTTCTCTCCATTCCATCAGCAGTTCATCGGCAAGATATTCATCGCTAAGGCAATGCATATCCGCAACTCCATTACTTATAAGTTTATAAGTTTCAGAATCATAAAAAAAGCAAGCGCATCTTCGTATTTCATCTGCAAGACTATTCCAAAAGACCTGTTCCACCTTCCCCTTTTATCGGGAGAAGTGGGACGGGAAACTTTCAGTGTACCATGAGTTACAGCATGGCGGCATACTTGCGTACCTGCTTCAGACGCTCCATAAAAGAGGGGTCTGCCGCCGCCTGCTGCATATTGCAATCAAGCTGCATCCGCATCAGTAGCGAAGCACTGATACCCAAAGCTGCCTCGAAGAGCATCGCTGTCTGCGTAGTAATCGGCCTGCGGCAGTTGAGAATGTCATTCAATACCTTGTAGGAGATGCCCATCTGCTCGGCCAACCTGCGCTGCGAGAGCTTGCGTTCTTCGGTCTCTTCCTTCAGCAGTTCGCCCGGATGTATAGGGCGTTGACAGATGTATTTTCCCATAATTATTCTATTTATAATGGTTTGATAATTCAAGTATATTGCAGATGGTCACCACCGTTTCCGATGAGACCTGTTCTACCGTGAACTCAATGCGGTACTGGTCGTTCACACGGATGGAGGAAATACCAGCCTTGTCACCTTTCAGCACTTCATAATGAAGCGAGTGGATGACGTAAAGCTCTTCCACGCTTCTTGCTTGTTCCAGCACTTTGATGCGCAACTGGTAGCGTGCCACGATATTCGGCTGGAAACGATGTTTCTTGTCCGTCGTTTTCCCTTCCTCGTACAATTGGCGCAAATAGTCCTTATCAAAGTTTATCTCCATTGCTTTCCGTGTTATTATTCACGTAGCAAAGATAAGAGATCTCTCCCATATATCCACAAAAAAAGTGGAAGTATTTTATATCACTGCCATCAGTTTCATCAATCATGGATAAATCCACTACCTTCATATATACCTCGTGTACATCCTTGCGGAGACTTCTTATTTTGTAGGTAGTAGCGTCTAGTTCCTGTTGTCTGTTCTGTTCATTGAACCAAATATAGACGATGCCGAAAATGACGAATAGTATTAGCACATATCTTGCCGCTATCTTGGTGCGCAGGTGTCTGGTTGCTATTGTTTTCCGTTTCATGCGGTATACCTCATTTTTTATTATTGCTGTCTGATAAAATCGATTACATATAAAAAATCCCGCTCGCTCATTGTGTATTTAATGGGCGAGTCTTGTTTTGTCATTCTATCTAAGTCCCCTTCAAAAGACAGACAGCTGATAATCTTCTTTCCGATCTACGCTTAAGAGCGTTTCCCAATCCTTTTCCGGATGATTAAACAGATTGTAGAAGTCCACATAATACATAAGCGTAATCCGTATCATGGTTGCAAGCCCGGAAAAACTCCATGAACGTATGAGTTTCCTTTTCATTATCATAAGCAGCAGATTAGCTATAAGAGTCACCCAAATCTGTATCTTGATGGCATTTGCACTTTCTTCATAGAAGTATTTCAAGGGGAAGTTCTGCTTTTTTCTGCTTGAACAGCAGTCCTATTTTCCAGCGTTTGCGGTAAATTTCTATAATCTCGTCCGGATCTGATTCCATGTCGTTTGTGAGCAATGAAACCAGTTTGTGCTTTCGGGTATCGGCATAGGTAATGATACGGGCATGGTAAGTCAGGGTTTCGCCACCCTTCAGTACTTTTGAGAACGTAACATGTTGTATCCGTACTTCCATAAATCCTTCAGTAGTCTGGTTCATACAGTCCTCCATAACAGAGTATTTCAGGTTTCTCTTCATTTTTGTCACATACAGGACTCCTCTCAGCGTGAGTGTTTCCAGCTTCTCATAGTCAATGTATGCGCAATCCATGGTAATTATGTCTCCTTCGTTCAGTGCTGATGGCCTTAACATGAAGGAATCATTGGTTGTAGCAGAAGTAAACTTTATGTCTGAAGGAACTCCTTCGTTGGCATGTATGACGGTGTGTACCTTGATACCTCCTTTCTTTTTGCCGGTCTTGGGATGGCGCCCCACTGTCTGTTGGGATCGGAAAGAGTACTTCGCGAAGGCATTAACCTGATACCCAAATGACAAAGTTTGCGGGATTCTGCCTGTAGGGAAGCCATTATCTCCCGCAAGGAATCAAAACGCATGATGACCGCATAGAGCATAACGACAAGATGAGTCCAGGCATCGAAACGTTTTACATAGTGCTCTCCACCATATTTACGACTTAACCGAAGGATTGTTGACTTGTCCAGAAATTTTATCACCTGACAATAGAGCGGCTGTCCGCTAAAATGTGTACTTTTGCTTTATTGTTTGGCGATTGAAACCTAACGAAAATGGGCTGACCTCGCAAATGAAGTCAGCCCTAATTTTATGGCTTCGCAAAATTTTTATCGGACAGCAATAATATTTTGTACTTTTGTATTGTAGTTCCGGGCGTTCCTCTCCCAGCTTTCAGTTACTGGTGATAAATCCGGTTTTTTTATGCGTGTACGTAAAGATACAATTATTTCTTTTCCAATTAATTTTTTTGCTTCAGCATTTTTAGATATAAAAAATCACTGCATAGTTACTTCTAATAGGAATTATACTATACAGTGATTTTCAATACTATAATCTTGAGATTACCTATTTTTCAGTAATTTCATTCTATCGCATTTAGATTATCCTCATTGAAATAATCCGTAGGGCCAGGGTACGATTGACTATCATATGCATAAGTTCCCTTGAACCATTCGGATTCCTTATATGCCTCTATAGCAGAAGCTGGAACATATACTTGACATGACTGCATCTTTTCAACATTAGGTTTAGAATAATTACCATCAGCATCAGTATTATAAATGACTTCTGGCGGAGTTGTTCCTTTAAAGGTAACCTTAGACAATTTAGAGTAATTATAATAACAAAATGCACAGTCAGCCATCTTTTCTAATGTGGAAGGTAAAACGATTTCACTTATATTTTCAATATTGCCGAAAGCTGTCGGTTTTATTTCCTTCAAACCTTCAGGTAATTCTATTGACGTGATTGATTTACAATCTGAAAAAGCCCTTTCACCTATTGATTCTACTTTAGAAGGAATTACCAATTTATTATTTTCAAATTTCAATGGACATCTATAGTATTTGCAACCAGTTATTGCTCAATAGTTTGTGAGTAATAAGTCAGAAATATGGGCGTAAACTTTAATAGTACATTCTAAAGGGTGAAGATTTAACGCTTTTATTGTTTCTTAACTCGTTGGGAGTACAAACTTGGGCATTTTCTTCTCTTTTCGGTGCAATTTGGGTTCCGTTATTCCACTTCTATTTGGACTTATCTCCTAAGCCACTGCAAAGGTACGATATTTTATCGGATATTAGTCTTATCCATTATCATTTGTGGATTCATTTTGCGTGCCGCACTGCAAAAGTACAAATAACTCACGCAGCAAAGGAACGAGGAAAAGGGAATCTATTATTTTGGAGGGAGTGCAGTCTTTCGCTTGCCTTATTTGTTCCTGCTAAAATTAGTCCTCTACGAAAAAATAAGGCGTGTGCAATAGGTTCTCAAATCAAGAACTCTTGTTTGAGTTGATTTTCTACTATTTCGTCAGTCGTTTGTCTCCGTTGCCGGATGCTTCATTAAGCCAAGCCGATGAATGGGGAAAGGTTTTGGGGCTGTTTACCCTCTGAAGGAGGAAGAAACTGCTCCAAACGGTTTACCGCTTGACCTTTCCATATTCAATAAGGCTGGCCACCTTTGCATCCGACATAAGGGGATAAACGGCTGTATGATTATGGAAACTAAACAAAATGAATACTTTTATGAGAAAAGAGGTTTATGGAGTAAGATTGCTTAATTGGAGGAGGTTGTGGCTTTGAACGGAGCATGCGGAGGGCCAAGCCATAACTTCCGATTCCGCTCTGCCCATAGAGGCAAGTCTTTCAGCGGCTTTGCCGATGAATGTCTTGCCGAGGCGATTATCTGAAGAAGTGCAATTTGTCCCTATGATTCATTAGGGCGCAGATAAATGAAAGTATGAAGTTTATCTAATTTTGATATAGGTTCATTGGAGAACTCGCAAAGTCCTGTGATAGCTGGAATTTGCGCAGGCGGGAAATCAGATGCTATTTCCCCTGCGATATCGCTTAGTGTTTCTCTGTCTTGTTCAGTAGGGGTAGAATCAAGATAACATTTCAATGTGAGATGATTATGAGAATAGCCTATGGCAATGGCTCTGACATTCGGCTTTACATTTCCGATAATTGCTCTGTGTGCTGATTCTACGACATGTTTATATGACTTTTTATCTTTCAAAACCCATCGCTTGGTGAGATATGAGGTAATCAATATCGGGATAATGGGCAATGTAGAAATAATAAGAGTAATGATTGTCACAAATTCATTGTCAGTTATGTATTTGCCTTCATCTGGCGGAAGTCCCTCGGGGCGCATATTCGCTATGGCGGGATTCCAATCATACATGAAGATAAATAGAAGTACTATTATCAACAAAGCGGAAATCAGATATAAATATCCGGCAAGTTTCAGCCAAGAATTGCCTTTGTAAAGCAACCAAGCAGGTATGCCGCAGAATGTGAAGTACAGGATTAATGCCGGCAATGATAATAAAAGACTTACCCCTGTACCTGAATCAATCTCAGCACTATTGCAAATAAGAATTAGGCACAATTGGATGAATAATAGCAATCCGCACAGAAGCATCATTGCCTCGAATTTCCAGAATCGTTTATCGGTCAATTTCATTTACTTCGTTCATTATGGTTGAAAATTGACAAGCCGACATTCGGCATTGCTATGAAGATTTCAGGCTCGTTGTCACAATTTAGGGCGTAGCGTATTTGATAGCCGTCTGCAACTCTTGGTTTAAGATAATCAAGTAGTTCTTTCCGGTTTATTGTCGGGGATTCTGATACATCGGTTTGCGTATGCGGAAAATCGTCGTAACCATTGTTTGGCGTATGAACATATAATGCAATTTGGCAGCCAAAGTCCTTTTGGAAGCATATAAATCCCCAAACTTGGAATGTAGAGTTGATTGTTCCCGAGTTTTGCCTGAAGATGTCAAGCTGATTGAACAAGACATCAAGGTGTTGCTTGATTTCGGACCATTTGGTAAGAATATAGCCGTCCAGATGGATATGTTCGTAGTCGTAGTTGGCAGCTCCGGATTTCAGAACAGCTATAATGTTCTCTGCAAAGGTTATTTGGGAGAGGTTACGGTAATATCTTTTTAGTCCTCGTTTTTTCATTGCTTGCCTCCTTTTAACGAATCTTCCCACCAGCTGATTTTTTCTTCTGGATTAAAGAATTCGGATTGCCATTGTTCCCATTCAGGACTATTGTATTTGGGATTGATACGCATTTCTCCGTCTCCGATGTCAAAATCAAAGGTGTACGGAAGACGGTATTCTCCCCAGATACATCTTTTTGTAGCATTGGTTTTGTAGCTTTGCCAAGTGCCTACATAGTTGCGCTGGTTGTAGCCATCTCCTCCACCTAAATCAATGTCGAGGCATACTTTTTTGTTGTCTTCATCTATATGGCAATATACTCCGTATGTGCCATTGAAGAATCCTGTCCCGTATTGTGTCTCGTCTTCCTTGAAGATGTAATTGCATACCATCAGGTAATAGTCCGGACAGTCCGGATCGTCAGCACGCTCCCAAATGTTGTAGATGTGTTCTACACGGATTTCTCCGGTAAAGTCGCAGATGTTCTTTTTGACTTTGGATTTACCTGTAACTTTGAATGTAAGGGTGTCTGTGCGTTCTACCTGAGGGTTGATGTAGATTTCTATACGGGCATAGTTGTCTCCGAGTATGCCGTTGAATGAAGATTGTTTATAATAGCAAACTCTGCCATCCATGTCTTCATAGATGAACTGTTCCGAGTTGAACAATGTGCGCTCGAAGTCATAGCCTTTTCGCAATATATCGTTGGTTATATCTTTGTATGTCTGACTGGCATCTGGTGTGAGCCATTGTTTGTATTCGGTACTGAAGTCCATTTGCTTCGGGTCGGCATATTTGCTCAGTTCCGGATAATAGAATGGATTGTATTTCTTGTTTTGGGCTGTAGCCACAGAAAATGCGGATAACATTAAAAATGCCATCAGTGCCAACTTAGTTATTATTTTCTGCCATTTTTTCATTGTTTGGATATTTTCTTGACAATAAACCACATTAAGAATACTAAGCCTGAGGATAGAAGAAGGACGAGGATGCCCAAAGGATGAACCCATTTCCAGCTTTTGTAGTAGAATGATTCGAGGGGCGTCAGGTCTGTTACCACTATCGGATTGTTTTCTTGTGCTTCTTCGTATGAGGTGTATTGTGTCAGTTTGTTTGTTGCTGTGTTTAGGGAAAAATAGTATTCACTACCCGGAGCTTCATTGACATCGTATCGCTCGCCATAAATTGTATCTCCATCAATTCTGATTTTTCTTACCCACCATACAGCAAATTTATCGTCCTTGCTGATGTTCCCGGTGAAATACTCACGGTCGAAGTCATCTGCAATGGTTTCTATTTCGTAGCCGTTTGGAAGTTCGGTGTGATAATAGCCGTCCATTCCGCAACCGGTATCGTAGATTGTGGCGCAGGTGAAGCCGCCTATCAAACAACCAATGTAGAATGTGTATATGAACAGAAATGGAGAAAGAAAGGTCAGAATGGCATTTCTTTTCTTGTGCTTTTTGCTGCGCCAGAATACGAAACCTGTAAGTGGCAAGGCAATGATTGCTGCTAACAGGGTGAAAATTAGGAGTTGTATTATGATGCCTATCAATATCATTTTTGTCGAGTTGTATTTTATTCCTCTTCTGCTTCAGTCCGAAGCGGAAGTTCTTTGCCAAACGCTTCCATTTCGTCAGCGACCACCTTCTTTAGTTCCTCCTGCGGAACAATAAGCTGATAGTCTGCCACACCGATAGGCTTGCCCATGTCTTCTAAGGCAAGCTCCACTTCTACACGGTCTTTCTCTGCACATAAGATGATACCGATAGAACGGTTTTCGTCCTCTCTGCGTTCCAAACGGTCAAGCAATGACAGGTAGTAATTCATCTTACCTGCATATTCCGGCTTAAACTCGCCAATTTTCAAATCAATGGCTACAAGACAATGCAGACCGCGATGAAAGAAAAGCATATCGACCTTACTACGCTTTCCGTTGTATTCAAGCACATACTGATTTCCAAGATAGGTGAAGCCTTTGCCAAGCTCCAGAAGGAAATGCTTGACCTTTTCCACCAGTCTGGTTTCCAACTCCGTTTCCAAGATAGGGTCTTTTACGCCAAGAAAGCCAAGATTATAACCGCTCTTGAACACTTCATTGGCAAACATCGCTTGGGTGGCTGGCAATGTCTGCTCGAAATTGTTATCCAAAGATTCACTCTTCTTCAAGTGCATTTTAAGGGTGATGGCACTTGATAGCAGTTCACGGTTCCAACCTTTTGAAAGGGTTTCTTGCGCATAATACGATATGGAGCTATCATCCGCACCGAACTTGCGCATCAGGGTCAATGTATGTCCCCACGGCAAAACTGCGACAGTCTGTCGCAGTTTTGGCTCGCTATCGCAGAAACGCTCATAAAATTTCTTCATATCCCACAGATTTCTTGGAGAAAGCCCCATCTGTGGATAGCGTTGCTTCAAGTCATAGGACAAGCGGTTGACAACACCACTTCCATGCTTGCTTTCAAGTTTCCTGTCATGAAGCAATTTGCCGATTTCCCAATGGGCAGAACCAATAGCAGAGCATATTGTTGTAGCTACCATTGTTCTTGTCCTGTCAATAACTGCGACAGCCTGTCGCAGAATTGCCTCATATTCGGATTCTTGTATGTTTGTTATATTAGCCATACCTTTTCTTTATTTCGTTTACAAAGTTACTCTTTTTATTCGGTTGTACGTCAAAATCTTACGATTATTCTCACTGACATAGCATTATCTGTCATCTTCTTATCGAGAAGCCCCTCTTTTGCTGGTAGTCATAACGACCTTCCACCACATTTTCGACCTCACGTTTGGCTTTGATTTGTTCCCGACTATCCAAGTCGCCCTTTTGCTTGGCTGTGAGGTACAGGAAATCTCCGGCTGTATGGCGTGACTGCCTGTCGTCACCGAACAGGTTGAGCGCATCCTTGATGTCCGATACCTGCTCCGTATCGAAACGGGGCTTGTAATAATCCTTTGCCAAACGGATGATACCGTTTACCGCCTTGCGGAAGATGTCGTTTGTTTTGAGCAGCAGGAAACTTAGGCACCCGATAAGATTGCGTTGCCATGCAATGTGGTTTTTAAGTTTTGAGGTTATTTCCGTGTGCTCCGCTTCCTTGCGGTTCAGTTCGGACTGGTGCCTGGCTTCCAACTTCATCAGTTCACGCTGATGGTCGCTCTGCATTGTCTGGATTTTATCCTGTAACCGTCCGATAGTTTCCTCTTGGGTGGAAAGCTCATCTCGCAAATCCTCTATTTTTCCTTTCAGGGCTTTTGACTTGCCCGTAGCCCAGCCGACAGCGGCACTCAGAAGCTCGCTCCCTTTCTCCTTGTTGAGCTTGGAGCGTTTCTCGCTGATAGCCTTGTCAAGGTCTGAGCTCTGTTGTTCTTTTTGCTGTGCTTGTTCTATGAGAGCATTGGTAACGCTTTCTGCCTCCTGCATCTTTTGGTTTGCCATTTCCAACTGATGTTCCCGGTATAGTCGTGTGGCATTAAGGCGGTTCATTTCCTCTTTCTGCTTCTCAATAATGAAGTCGTTACGTTCCAAGTGTTCCTTGCCCGTCTCTGCTTTGGACTGTCCTCGTTCCATAGAGAGCAAGTCGGCTGCCAATGTCTGCATCGCTGCCATATCCTCGTCATTGAGCTTTTGGCTCTTGCCTGTGTCGTGGTTCATCCAATCGAATACGATGTGTGCATGGTAGTTCGGTTTGAACCATCTTCCACCCACTTGGAAACTTTCCTTGTCTTCCGCTTCAGGCTGTCCGCTTAACCAATGCCCCTCGTCTTTATGCAGGAAGATTTGGAGCGGAGTGATGCCCCAGCGTTGTCGGCATTCCTCGCCAAACTTGCGCACGTCTGCCAGTGTGGTGTCCGGTCTGATGAGCAGCACACCCTCACGGATGGGCGAGCATCCTGCCACCTTGATGATTTTCCCGTTCCTGCCTTTCCGTTCACGCTCTTTCTCCTGCATGGCACGCCCGGTCTTTTCCTTGACCATCCGTTTGATGTTGTCGTAGTGTGTCTGCAAGTCGGGAGTGCCGAAGTCTAGGTTTACCCACCGCTCGTTATCGGCAGAGAGTTCGGGAATGATGTAGATTTTGGAGTCACCGATGTTACGCATGTACTCGGCTGTTCTCCGGTTATGAGCCTCGCTTGATGCGATGTTGCAAGGCTTGATGTGTATGCTTGATTTGGTTGCCATCTTCTTAAAATTTGATTGGGTTATTGACTATTGTGTTGTTGCTGTCCGCTCATAACCGCAGGGGTTCTTAGGGGTGTAACCCATAAGCGGAGATTGCAAAGAGAGGGTCACTCTTTGCTCGGGGTTCTCAGGGGTGAACGCCCTGAGTGGGTTATTAGGGCAACGTCCTAATCCTCTCGGGAGAGCCCACAACTACGGAAGCGAAGCTTGTAGTTATAGTGGGCTATATCAAGGGCAAGCCCTTGTCGGTCACCCACAGCATACGGCTTCCGCTCTCCTCCGTCAGGGAGGGTTTCCGTCACCGCTGCCGATTGAGGATGTACCGACCTGCACAAGGCCTAAATCGTCTATCAGCTTTTGCAGGGCGGGATTCTTCCCAATCATCCGCTGGAGGATTTTCTCAGCTTCGACCAAGTGGTTGGCGGTATTCATCAGCTTGCCTTCCCGTATCTGAAAGATGATCCAGTCGGCTATGTCGATATGGGCATCTTTCTGTTTCGGGGTGGCGTTCTTCTCTATGATGTCTGATACCATTGCCTTGCAAAAGGTCATGCTTTCCGCCCGTTGTTTCCACTCGGCATATCCGTCCGCATCGGGGAAAAGGAGAACGGTTCGCCCTGTCAATACACGGAGTTTTTCCTCCCGCATCTGGCTTTTGCCGCCTGTTGCCAGCCATACATAATCGGGAAAGATGGCAGAGCCGATGACAGCACTCTTTTCCGATTCCACCAATACCACCACCTTGTTTGGATGCAGCTTCAACAGGTGTTCCCCGAAAAGGCATTGGGAGAGTTGCCAATCATCTGCCAACACACGCTGCTTTTTCAGTATGCTGTGTATCCAGTTCACTGCCGATGTCTTCCCATCCTTGATACGGTGCCCGTCTTCAGGATTGTACTGCATCACCTTTCCCGTGCGCACCTTGTCCGCCTTGTCTATCTGCCAAAAGATAACCGAGCCGTCACGGGTAGCTCCCAAACGGTATTCCTCCAACAACCGCTTCAATACCTCTTTCGCTTTGCTGCCATAATAGGAAGTAAGAAGCGTGGAGAGGAAGCGGAAGAAATTGCTGTTCACACTTTGGGATTTCTCCACATAGTGCTGCGGTATATAGCCGATGGTTTTCGGTTGCGAAGGTTGCTGATACTTCTGTGCCACTCTTTGCCTGTCAAAAGAGAAATGGTTGGCTGTGCGGTGTTCGGGGTGGTCATGGAAATACTCTTTCGGGGTATAGTGATACCCACAGCCGCTTTCGTGATTGCACCTGCCGACCGATGGATGCAAAGGCACGTTGTTCTCGTCCACGTAATAGACGAAAGAACGCCTGTCCCCGCAGTTGGGGCAGGTATGCCGTGTTGCCATCCCCTTGTACTTCTGTAACGAATAATTGCCCATAGCTTAATTTGTTTTTGAGGGTTGATTTTCTGCTGTCCCATCCTGCCCCGTTGTCCCACTTTCCAAGGGTTGGGACAGTGGGACACTTGGGACACCTGCGTTTTTACTCTCTTTACTGCGCTGGATTATCCTGCTGACGGTGGATTTCCCACAGTTCACCTGTGAGGCAATCTCCCTTACGGACTTACCCGATTGGGAGAGTTGCAGGATTTGGCTGTCCCTTTGGCTGGATTCGTTGTCGCCCAGCTTCTTCAGATGTTCCTTTTCCGTTGAATAGCCCCTCTGCACGAACTGCAAGAAGGCATCCACCTTTTCAATCTCATAGATGATTACATTGTCGGCATCGTAGGAGTATGTGCCATAGCGTACTTTCAACTGCTTTACATAGCGGAGTCCGCTGTCCTGCGCACTCTTGCCGATAGCAAACACGCTGTCAAAGAAATTGTATAACCGCTTGCTTCCTGCAAGGTCATTAGACGTTATGGGACAATCCAACGAGCGCTTGGGAGTATGCGCCAAGACAAGGATGGATAACTCGTATCTCTTTTTGAGATTGTTCAGTTGAATCATCAGCCGTCCTGCGGCATCGCCCTTCTCCATCGCACAACACAGATAGGTAAGGTTGTCAATGATGAAAATCTTGCAGTCGGTCTGCACTGCCATCTGTTCTATACCGCCAATGATTGCTTCCTCGAAGTTGGCATCCAAAAGCAGGTTGCAGTCAATAGACACCCGATAGAGTTTGTCGGGAAAGGTGTAGAGTTCTCCGTGCTCGTTGGTGTAGCGTAGCTGGAACTGCTTTTCGGACAGCTCGAAGTCAAGGTACAGCACATTGTCGGTTCGGGCGATGCGGTCAGCTATCTGCACGGCAAAGATGGACTTGCCCACGTTGGAGTCGGCAAACAGGCAGGAAAGCTCACCCTCGTACCAAAAGCTGTCCCACAGCGCACGGGGTGTAGGCAACAGCGATGCTTCAAGTATGGTCTGGTTTGCCGTCTTGATGTTCATCATGCCTACACTGCCGGGCATGCCGTTCTGCGCTTGGGATGCTTTTGTGAGGTCGCCGCGTATCAGGTTGATATAGTTCTTGTCCTCTTCCATATCATTCACCAGTTACGTGGGTTGGGCTTGCGGCGGTGGGAAGAGGACAAGGACTTGTTCAGTTCCTCATCGGACAACGGCACGGGATTCTTTCGGGCAGTTTCCAGCCACTTGTCCAGTTCGTCACGGTAAAGGCAATAGCGTTTGCCGGGCTTGGTGGCAGGGATTGTCCCTTCGGACAGCTTCATGTAGAGCGTGCCTTTGGGAATGCCTAAATACTCCGCCGCCTCGTCCACCGACATGGGTACGTGGGTGTCTACCGTCTTGGCATGGTTCACACTGCGCTGCTCGGTGAGCAGGCTTTTCAGGCTCATCACTTCGTCTCGAAGCTGAGCGATAACCTCGGGGAGGTCGTTGAAGGTAAGGATTGTTTTTTCCATTCGCGTACTCGTCTCTTTTGTAAGACTTGGCGCAAAGGACGGCAATGATATATCCGTGAGTTTCTCCACGATACATCATTGCAAAATAATTCCCAAATAACTTTGCCCAGCCATAAATGACGGGTAAAATTACTCGGGAAGCAATGTAAAACAGGCGGTTATAAACTACCGGATGCTTGTCGTTTGTTTCGTGATTATCCTAATTTCGCACTTAATCCTCGGGATAGTATCTGGAATTTTATATACCCATTGGAAAAATTGAGTCGTTATTATACGTAGTTACTTTATTATGCAATTGTTTTCCTTAATAAAATATGCATTACTAATATCTCTTAATGCTGATGTGCTGATTCTTATATTAGTCCTATGTACGTGTTCACCAATCATTATTACCAGATTTCGGCATAGATGCTTGATTCTTTTGATTGCGACTTGATAGACTTCATTGTAGGTATCCAGTTCATCGCATCTCTTTTCGCACTTTTCTTCCTGTTCCAAATATATTTTCTTTGGGAAATCAAACTGAATCCCCATTATATTCTCTGGAAATTGTAAATAGCTGCACTTCGATTGTAATTTTTTTTCTTCATTAAGGTGAAGAGCAAATATATTTATTCCCACACAAGGCTCTATAAAATCAGGAGTCTTATACCATAGTTTGTCCTTCTTATCTTGAAATGCAGCATTGAAAGTACATTTGCATAAGTCATCGGTAACCCCCATTAGTAGTTTGGTTATAACATAGTTCTCTCGGAGATTGAACTTGTGCCCATGTGTTAGTAAGCGGTAAAACTCCGCATAATCAATTACAAAATTCTCTATATCCGTTTCAACATAATCCGCAGGTACTCGTCGACAAAATTCTACAAGGTGAAAACCACGCAGAATTTCTTTTAATTCTTGAGGTGTAACTAAAAATCTTTGGGTATTCCACCCACCAATAGGATAATATTTCATAGTTGACTTATCTGTTATTCATAGTGAAAATCCAATTTGCCATTTTCGGGTTCGTCAATGGGAATTTCCGTCTTTAACGGCTCTACCTTGAAGTTCTTGATGGTTGACAGGTCTATACCTGCAAACGCTTTCGGGAAAAGGGCTTTGACGAAGTTGGCACGGATGTCCCCGTTGTAGTATTTCTTGTACAGGAAACGCTCGGAGATATTCCACACGAAGTGACGGAGCGGAATGTTGTTGATGTCTTTGGTAAGAGGGTTGGGTATGGGCTTTGGTTTGTACTTGAAGCTTTCCATCCATTTACCCACCTCGACACAGATATGGTTCACGGTTTCTTGGTCGGCAATGCGAGGCAGGTAGTAATGGCAATACTCCATAACCATGCGGATACGCTCTTCCAATTCCCGATGTTCTCTGCTTGCGTAATCGGCACGGTTCTTCTCGTGAAGATCCGGGGCGATGGTTAGCTCTATCGGTTGTGCTTGGATAGTGGCTTCCTCATTTGTCGGGGATGGTTCGGACATGGGTTCAGGGGCAAGTTCCGGTGCTGGTTCGGGTGCAACTTCAGTGACTGTACTTTGTGGCACTTCTTCCTGCACCTCGATGGTTTCTGCAACCGCTTCTTTCTTGCCGAACTTGATTTTGTAGATTTCGTATGTATCAAAGATGAGTGTCTGAAAGGAGAAGTAGAGCAACCACCCCAACAGGTTACAGCATACAAAGACTATCCATCTGACAAAGTTGTCTTGGTTGAAGTTGTCTGTAACTACCAACGTGGCAAAGGAAGAGATGAGGACGATGGCGAAGCCGACAAAGCCCAAGATGATGTATTTGTCTTTGATTGATGATTCCATATTTAATTGAGAGATTTGTTGTTCCTATTTTGTTCAGATGCAAAGTTAATGCTATTTTTCCCAATTATTGCCCGTTGTTTGCGGTTAGGACGGTCTTTTTCAATGTATTTCACTAAATATCATCATATCATACTCTGTTTCATACTCTGAGCCAACTATTCGTGAGAAATAATGTTAGCTTTAGCACTTAGTGAATGAATATACATGGGCTTTTCACAAAAAAGCGGTAACTTTGTGGTAATTAAAACATTCAATTACAAGTAATAGGCATCTTATGAAATTAGATATAAAAAATTATCCCCTAATACTAAAGCTTATTTGTGGTATAGTATTGTTGCCGATTTTGGCTGCTCCTCTTGTATTCTACTCAACAATTTTCTTCTTTGACAATCCGTCAAGTGAGGGGGAAGCATTCTGCTGGTTTTTAGCGGTAAATTCTTATTCTCTGATTTTGTTGGGAATATGTTGGGCAAGTGTATGGTTGTATTCCAAAATTAGGAAAGCGGATCTTGCATCTTTGCCGTTCCTATTCTATTTAATCTTGATTTTTGTCGGATATTGGTATTTTACAGACGGTCCAATTGATAAAGATAGTGTTACTGCAAGTGATTACAGGTTGTATAGAGATACCCCCTGTGAAGAATTGGCAAAATGTATCAATCGACAGAATATAGAAAATATCAATCAGATTCTTGAAAAATCACCTGATTTATTGGAATATAAAGAAGATAAGTTTAATCAAAATGTTTTCTTTTATGCAATATACGACGATAAAATCAAATCTGTTGAAACTTTACTAAAGAAAGGTGCCAATCCCAATCAAATTGACAGTTATACCCACGAGGGTCAAAAATTTATCACTTGCCCGTTATCATCCGTCTGCGAATCAAACATCAGCGAGGAAAAGAAAATAAGATATGTACAATTATTTCTCAATTATGGCGCTGACTTAAATACCGATTTCATAAAAGAATACATTGGGGATTCTAAATGGTGTCGTCCTTCCACTCCGCTTTCAAAAGCAGCACATGATGGAAATCTAAAGTTGGTAAAATTCCTTCTTGATAATGGGGCTGACCCAAACTACACATATAGCAAATTGGATGCACCTCCATTACAAGAGGCTCTGATATTTAATCATTATAAGGTGGCGGAAGAATTGCTTAAACGCGGTGCTGACCCTGATTTGCGTTTCTATGAACGAAACACATCTGTTCGTGAAGAACTTATTGATGACATCAATAACCCTAACCTATGTATAGATACCGACAAGGATGTAAAAGAAAGGAAAAGGTTGCTTGAATTGATACAATCATTAGAGTGATTAAAATGACCTCTAAAAAAGGAAGTCTTGAATAACAAGAAAGACGGTTATTGCCTTGTACAACTTAACCGTCCCTCTTGAATATCCGTCAATGGAAGTGCTTATGCTTCCTTGCGTTTCAAGGTTATCTTATCCACCACCTGGCACATCTGCTGCGCTGCTATCTTGGAATAAATCTGCGTGGTGGTAATGTTCTTGTGCCCAAGATAGGCTTGGATGACTGTCATGTCCGTACCCATTTCCACGTGTAGGCTTCCGAAGCTATGGCGCGTGCAATGGAAGGTGATTTTCTTGGTTATCCCTGCTGCCGTGAGCCACCGTTGGAGTGGCCCTTGCAGCATCTTGTCTTTGAAGCCCTCAAAGATAAGCCCCTCACCACGTTCTCCCAACAGTCCATAGGCTTCATCACTGATAGGGTTATGCACTATCTCCTTGGTTTTCTGCATACGGGTGGTAACGAACATCCTGCCGTTGGTGTATGGCTGTATCTGCTGCCAAGTGAGTTGTCTGATGTCGCTCTTTCTCAATCCCGTAAGGCAGGCGAAAAGAAAGGCTCTCTTTAATACATCTTCTTCACAAGGAGTTTCGGCAAGCCGTATCAGTTCCTCTTGGCTCAAATGCTCCCTGATGGTGGGGATGCACTCGATGCGGTCTAAAAAGCCGTTTGGGTTCTCCTTTATCTTCCTGTCACGGTAGGCGGTATGCAGGACGGCACGGAAAGTTGACCAATAACCTGCTGCGGAGTTGATATGCAGTTTTTGGTTGGTGTGAATGGTTTGAGGGGCGTTGAGCAGGTATTCCATGAACTTGCGGCACAAGTCCACATCCACCTCCTCAAAGGTGCATTTGCCGTTTACAAACCGCTCGAAGTGCTTGTAAACGTGCTGCCACTTGATGTTCTTACGGTCTACCAAACCCTTGAAGTAGGCAAGGAAATCGCCCTTCATCATGGACTTGTCAAAGAAGCCGTTGTTCTCGTTGAAAATGGCTTCATAACGCTGGTTGCGCAGGATGGCTGCTTTTTTCATCATACGTGTGTTGAAATCCCGCTCCTGCTGGTTGGCTGGCTTGGCGAAGATGTAAATCCCCAGGGCTTCACGTGTAATCACTCGCATGGTGACGTTGTCTCGGTAGCCGGGATAGTAGTCAAGGCATAGTGAATACTGTGTCCCGTTCTTAATCTTGCGCTTACGCAAGGTTACTGTCTTGCATTTACTCATATCAATATATTTTTGAAGTTAAACATTTTCGGAGGTGTTTCCGCTGGCAAAGGAACAACGTGAAACATTCGTGAATATCTCCACGATACATCATTTTGAAATAAATTTCGATAATCTTGATTTTTCACGGTTGTTTGTTCCTTTCCGCCATGACCCGCTCCACATCGGAGCGCAGGAGCAGGTTCTTCACACCCACCTTTATCTTCTCTATATGCTTTACCTTGACGATATGGCAGATGTTGGCGGAGGACAGCCCGTAAATCTGCTGCACCTGTTCCACGGTATAGTAGCGTTCATCGTTCAAAAGGTCGGTTCTGCGAAGCTCGTCCAAATGGGATTTGGAGTAGTAGGTGCGCCCGTATTCCCTTTTGGTGGGTATCTTATGGCGGTAGGTGTAGGCTCGGAGTGCGGTCGGCTTCATGCCGTATAGTTCTTCCACCTCTTCCGTCAGGAGCCAGTCGGTTATCTCGCTTATATCAACAGCCACACCGAAGAACTCGTCAATATGTTTCTTGCTGTAATAGTTCTTTCCGGCGATACGGCAGATGGGGATTTGGTTGCGCTTGGCGGAAGCGTAGAGCCACGATTGTTTGACCTTAAAAAGGGTCATTACTTCCTCGCCCGAATAGAAGTCCAGCACTTCATCGTTTCCCTTTTCCCTCTTTTCTCTTTTGGCTGGCAGGGATGATGAAGCGGACTTTCCCGGGGCGGAGGTGCTGCCGGGCAGGATGCGGTGATAGGGGTTGCCCTCCAGCATTCGCTCGATGTCGGCTCTGCGGATGAATGCCATGCGGCTGCTGATGCGTGAGGCTTTCAGCTTGCCGAGGGATACGAGTTTATAGATGTACTGACGGGAACAGCCCATGAGGATGGCTGCTTTGGAAAAGGTGAG
>ENA-UEOI01000207-UEOI01000207.1-human-gut-metagenome-genome-assembly--contig:-NODE-207-length-71361-cov-23.324561_pt1 | contig 71361 bp, 71 predicted proteins | sample MGYA00242883_ERZ507882 | MGnify/ENA primary metagenome ERZ507882 (study PRJEB26167, sample SAMN06115502) | human gut metagenome | host: Homo sapiens | place: China:Chongqing | collected 2015-07-29...
CGCCGCCGTGGTTTGAAACAGCATACGGGTACCTCCTCTTAAAATTTTACAGCTCGCTTGTATCTTGGGGATCGGATTTGCCGGTCAGCAGCCTGCGCAGGCTCACGGCGCGGAACGCCTCGTCCTGCTTTCGCTGCAAGGCCGCCAGCTGATAGTGGATGGCGCACCGCCCGTGCTCGTCCTGCCAGCGGCACTCAAATCCCGGCTCCATGCAGGCGCACAGAACGCCCCGTTCCCCCATGACCCCCATGAGATCGTAGAGGGAGGTCGCGTCCAGGTCGCAGGACAGTTCGCAGCCGCCGAGAGCGCCGCGGCTCACCCGCACCAAATTGCCGGCGGAGAGCTTGCGCAGAATCTGGTAGGCAAACTGATTGGGGATCAATTCCGTTTCCGACATCTCGGCCACCGAATGCTTCTCCCCGTCCAGCAGCACCCGCAAAATGCGCAGCGCGTAGTCCGTCTCTTTGGTGATGATCATGCTCTGCATCCTCTTTTCGCTTGCTTGTTACTGTCATCATATCAATCTTGACAAATTTTGTCAAGATAATTTTGAAATGATTATTGCTATAATACAGACCGCCCCGATTTGGGTCAGTTTCGCCTTCCATTCAGCGAAAAGCCATGTTCCTTCCAATTATGGAAGCCGAAAAAGCTGTGCCGTGGCAGTCCGCCGAAAGCAGAAAAGACTATGACTGAAAACCAGAAAGCGGAGAAATCGATTGGGGCTCGCAGGGGGCGCCCACCCAAGGCGGATGCGGCGATCCCTGACAAGCCTAAGCCGTCCAGACGAAACAAGCAATAAAGTGCGTGCTTTTCATGTTATATTCGACACATTATGTTATGATATGCAGTAAATGTTCCATTTTACCATCCCACTCTCTGCTGGAATCGGCGCACTCCTTCAATTCAGTTTCGATCTCCGCGTTTATGGGCAGATCCTTCTTGTAGCGGATGGTGTGTTCCAAGCTGGCCCAAAAGTCCATGGCGATGGTACGGAGTTGTATCTCCACCGGCACATGGATCTCTTTTTCCGCAAAGAATACCGGCAGCCGGATCGTCAGGTGCAGACTGCGATAGCCATTTGGCTTAGGGTGTGAAATATAATCTTTCTCTGTGATGATTTCAATGTCGGACTGATCTTTTAAGCACTTTGCCAAAAAGAACACATCCTCCTCGAAAGAGCAGATCACACGCACACCGGCAACATCCATGATATTTGCCTGCATGGTCGGAAAATCCAGAGAAAGTCCGCGCTTCTGCATCTTATTCATAATACTGGACGGTGATTTCAAACGGCTTTTGATGCTCTCGATGGGGTTTCGGTCATGCCGCAGAGAGAATTCCTCGTTCAGAATTTCCAACCTGCTTTCAAGTGCTTTCAGCGCGCAGCGGTATTGCAGCATGATCTCCTGATATTTGAGGTTCTCACTCAAAAGCCGCTGGCATTGCAGGTCATCCAGGCCTTTATCTGCCGCAACCGTCAAGCCAAATAGATTTTCACTCATAGTTTCTCCATTCCGCAAGGATAGGGGCTTTGGGCCAGCCGCTCCTTCATCACGGCCTGATAGAAGCTGTATCCGCCGGCGAGATGGGCGCAGGCGAAACCATATTGCGTCAAAAGCCGACAGGCCAGATAACTGCGAAGCCCTGTCTGGCAATTCACATAAACAGGCTTACTCCGGTCTAACTCGTCCAAATGCTCCCGAAGATCGTCCAAGGGGACGTTCCGAAAGCCGTCCAGATGGCCCCGCTGATACTCCCACTCCGTGCGGACATCCAGCAGCGCCGCGCTGCCATCGCGGGGCAGGTCGTCCACCTCATCCCAATGGAACTGGCGCACCTTTCCGCTCTCCAAGTCCTCGATCATAAAGCCAGCCATATTGACCGGATCTTTTGCGGAGGAATAGGGCGGGGCATAGGAAAGGTCAAGTTCCGTCAGGCCAAGAGCTGTCATTTTTGCGCGAATGACCGTTGCCAGCACATCAATGCGCTTGTCCACGCCCTCGCCGCCAACGATCTGCGCACCCAGCAGCCGCAGGCTTTCTTTTTCATACAGCACCTTCATTGCCATAGACTGTGCGCCGGGATAATAGGCAGCGTGGGATGCCGGGAAAAGTACAACTTTGTCGTAAGCGATCTCTGCTGCCTGCGCCGTTTTTTCATTGATCCCCGTGGATGCCGCTGTCAAGCCAAACAGTTTCAGAACTGACGAACCCTGAGAGCCGGTAAAACGGCTGTTGCCGCCGCAGATATTGTCAGCGGCAATGCGTCCCTGCTTGTTGGCAGGCCCCGCCAGCGAGATCAACGCTTTCTGTCCGGTCACGAAATGGGTGACCTCTACGGCATCGCCCACAGCGTAGATGTCCGGCACGGAGGTTTCCATCCGCTCGTTGACAGCGATGCTGCCACGAATACCAAGTTTGAGTCCGGCTTCTTTTGCCAAATGCGTATCCGGGGTAACACCGATGGCCAGCAGCACCATATCCGAATGCAGTGGCCCACTTTCTTCCAACAGTGTCAGCACGGAATCTCCGTCCTGTCGGAATCCGGTGACGGTTTCACCCAACCGCAGAGCCACGCCGTGTCTGCGCATTTCCGCATGGACAAAGCTCGCCATATCCGCATCCAGTGGCGCTAATAGCTGCTTGGGACGCTGAACGATGGTAACCGAAACGCCCATCTCCACAAGGTTTTCCGCCATTTCCAGACCGATAAAACCGCCGCCAGCCAAAACAGCGGTTTTCGGCTTCTGATCCTCTACAAAGCGTCTAATGCGGAGGGTGTCTTCCACGGTGCGCAGGGTAAAGACCCGCTCGCTGTCCACGCCGGAAAGTACAGGAACCGTCGGCTTTGCGCCGGGTGCGAGGAGTAGTTTGTCATAGGTTTCCGTGTAGACCTTTCCACTATCTAATGCGTGAACGGTGACGGTTTTCTCTGTGGGATTGATCGCAGTTGCTTCCTGCTGTACTCGCACATCAATGCGAAAGCGGTCCCAGAAGCTCTCCGGAGTTTGCAGCGTCAGTTCTTCTTGCTCCTTGATCACACCGCCCACATAATACGGCAGACCGCAGTTGGCATAGGACACATAACCGCTGCGCTCGATCATGATGATCTGCGCGTGTTCATCCAGACGGCGGATGCGGGCGGCGGCAGACGCACCGCCCGCCACACCGCCTACGATCACAACTTTCATCTTGCGCCCTCCACCATGGCGGCAATCTCCGACTTAGGCCGATAGCCCACCGATTTGGCAACGGCCTTTCCATCCTTGAATACGACCAGCATCGGGATGCTGGATACCTGAAAACGCATTGCCAGCTCCATCTGCTCGTCCACATTGATCTTGCCCACCTTGAGGGTGCCGGCGTTTTCCTCAGCAATCTCGTGGAGCACGGGAGCGAGCATTTTGCACGGCCCGCACCAGTCGGCGTAGAAATCCAGCAGGACGGGCTTGTCGGCGTTCAGTACCTCGTTTTCAAAATTCAGAGAAGTGATGTTCAGTTCAGCCATGAGAAAGGCTCCTTTCGTTTGTATATTGTCAGTTTTTGTTTTTCAGCTTGCAAATACTCTGGGTCATAGTCCCCATGGGGCAGAAGGCGCACCATGTACGGGGCTTGTAGAGCACCATGACGATAAGGCCGATGAGCAGCTAGGTCAGCATCAAGCTATAAAAGCCGAAGCTGAACTGTGCCACCCAATCAGCGACCGTCCCGGCTGTATAAGTCCAGCCCCACGGCACACGGAAGGTCCAGAACAGCTTAATGGTCTCCCGCAGGGACGCAGCACCCGCAGCGACCAGATAGGTCTGGAACACCATGTTGCCGAACATCGTCAGGAAAAAGATCAAAAAGCCATAACGGAACCATTTGGAGGACATCCAGCGGGGCGTGGGCTTACAGCGGGAGCATTTAAGGTCTGTCCCCAGCTTGCTGAACAGTTGTCCCCGTCCGCAGAGGTGGTTGCAAAAGAATTTGTTCCCGCCGAAGATGGCTAAGAACAGCGGCAGAAGAAAATCAATCATGCCCAGCCATGCAAACAGGATATTGAAAAAGCCCAGTGCAAAATAGAGGATGGCATATACCCACAGGTAATCGTACCAATGCTTTGCTTTCATGCGTCAGCCCTCACTTTCACCTCAATGCAACCGACAGGACAGAGCTTTGCGCACTTGCCGCAGCCTACGCATCGTTCCGCCTCCACAGCGGCGTAGCAGCCGCGGCGCACCTTGACAGCCCCCAGCGGACAGGTATTTTCACACACGCCGCAGGCGACGCACCGCGTCTTATCTATGGCAGCCAGTTTCTTTGACAGCATAGCGTTCCTCCCTTAATCCTACAAGGATTTGTAATAGAGCATACAGTGGCAGTAGCCCTCAAAATCAGGATCGGCAATCTGATCCTTAAACTCTTGGCACATACATTTGGTTGCCTCTGTGCGCTCCCTGCGGCAGGGACAGTATCCGCCGGTGCGCTTGAGTCCTTCCCGGATGGTATTGACAATCTCCTGATTGGGATTGAGCTTGATTTTCATGTTCGCCACCTCTTTCTTGATTGTGGCTTTATCATACCGCAGGACAAAGCATTTTTCTGTGACGAGGTCACGTTACGGCAAATTTTTATATAAGCGAGAAAGAGCCGTGAAGCGGGATCTTACATACTGCTTCACGGCTCTTTGTTTATAGGTTTTGTTGTGCTTCCTTACTCAGCCACAGAAAACTGGTCTTTGCCAACTGAACATAAGGGGCATTCAAAATCATCCGGAATATCTTCCCATTTTGTACCCGGTGCAATGCCGCCTTCCGGATAGCCCTTTTCTTCATCGTATTCCCAACCACACACATCACATACATATTTCATAATGAAATTTTCCTTTGATGTTTTTTTCGTACACAACATTAGCCCGACTTTATCGTCATCAGAAACAATAACGATTCCTATCTTACTCAAAGAATATCCACAGCTTCCGCTTGTTTTACTCTCTTTGTTTTCTTATTCCCTGAAATCATTTTATGACCCGTATATACTGCCATAACCATGCAGATCAAGGAACTAAGCGCAAAGTACTTATGCGCTGTTTTTGAGCCTTTATATCCAGTGCAAAAAGTTCCAAACATGGTAATTACCGCTCCGATTGACCAATATTTATGTGCTTTCATGACCTGTTTGCCTCCTGCCTGCAATGCATGACATTCAGTTCTCTATGTTGGTTCTAAGATACCATGCGCGGAACGATCACGCTTTCCACAGACTATGGAGGTTGCAGTATGCGTAGACCGCTTCAACCTCATCACCCTCGCAGAGTGCAAAGCAGACCTCGGGTTTTTCGCCGGGGTGCAGCTCCTTGCGCTGGTTGCCCTGCTTGGTGTGGAGAGAGACCCACTCGATGTAGTGCTCCGGCAGCATGGGATGCTCCACGGAGCCGACCTTGACATGGACGATGCCGTTTTCCACTGTCCAGACAGGGACATGCTTCTCCACGGCCGCATCGGTCGTGCCGGGGATGATCTCGCTCATCGGCTCACCGCAACAGATGACGGGAACGCCCGTGTCCTTGACCTTGGCAATGATGTTGCCGCAATGCTTGCAAATGTAAAACTTCTGCTCCATGATTCGTTCTCCTTTTCTCTTTAATAGTTTTCCGCGTGAATTTCAAAGTAGCTCTGGGGATGGTTGCAGGTCGGGCAGACCTCCGGCGCTTTCTCACCGATCACAATGTGACCGCAGTTGCGGCACTCCCATACCTTGACCTCACTCTTGGCAAAGACCTCCGCCGTCTCCACATTGTGCAGCAGGGCACGGTAGCGCTCCTCATGGTGCTTTTCAATGGCGGCTACCAGGCGGAAACGCTGGGCCAGCTCATGGAAACCTTCCTCGTCGGCGGTTTTGGCAAAGCCGTCGTACATATCCGTCCACTCGTAGTTCTCGCCCTCAGCGGCGGAGAGAAGGTTTTCGGCGGTGTCACCAATGCCGTTCAGCTCCTTGAACCAGAGCTTCGCGTGCTCCTTTTCGTTCTCGGCGGTCTTGAGGAACAGCGCCGCGATCTGCTCGTAGCCTTCCTTCTTGGCTTTGGAGGCAAAGTAGGTATACTTGTTGCGAGCCTCGGACTCACCGGCAAAGGCAGTCATCAGGTTTTTTTCGGTTTGAGTACCTGCGTATTTTGTTTCTTTCATGGTCGATGCTCCTTTCATTTTTTTCCACTTATAGTATAGCACAGATTCGTGGTTTTCCAAGTGAAAAAACCACATTTTTATTTTAAGTGATTCAATCTGTCTGTATCACGCAGCGTAATCGCGCCGCGCTTCAACTCCACCAATCCGTCCTCTGAGAAGTTTTTGAGCATTCGTGCCACTGCCTCCCGCGCCGAGCTGATGTGCTGGGCGATCTGCTCATGGGTCATGCGTATCGTGTCGGAGTCGGTACGCTCCGCTTCGGCAAGGAGAAATTCTGCCAGCCGCCGATCCAGCCCCTTGAACATGATCTGCTGCATCGCCCACATCACATCAGAAAACCGTTTCGTTGCCAACTCATAGAGGAAGCAGCGGACATATAGATTTTTCTCCTTGAGTGCAGCAATGACATTTGCAGGGATAATCAGAACCTCTGTATCCATTCCTGCGGTCATTTGCGTATCAAAGGTGATTTGACTGATCACACAGGAGGCGGAAAGCACGCATAGTTCGCCCGGATACAGGCGGAACAGCGTAACCTCCCGACCCTCCTCGGAGAGAAGATAGGTGCGGATCTCGCCGGAAAGGACGAACAGCATTCCGAGACATTCGTTGTCGCTGCTGTGTATGAACGCACCCTTTTCATAATGACGGACAAAGGCACTTCGGCGCAGCGTTTCTTGCTCCTGTTCGGTCAAAGATGGCCAGAATGGGAGCTGTGTCAGTGTGCGTTCCATATCAATGGCAGCTATGATTGCCGCAGCTGTGGTCACCGCAGGTGTGACCAGCCTCGCCGTGCTCATGGTCATGGTGGTCACAGTGAACATTGGAATCGTAGCCCAGATTTCCGTTGAGCAGTGCGCTCACCGCCGCATCAGCGGCCCCGCTGACACCGCCGTAGAGCTTGATCCCCGCTTCGGCAAGTGCCGCCTGCGCACCGCCGCCGATGCCTCCGCAAATCAAAGTGTCCACGCCGTTCTGCATCAGGAAGCCTGCCAGTGCGCCGTGACCGCTGCCGTTGGTGTCAACGACTTCCGCATGAGTGATTTTGCCGTCCGCAGCTTCATAAAGCTTGAACTGTTCGGTATGGCCGAAATGCTGAAAAATCTGACCGTTTTCATAGGTGACTGCAATTTTCATCATGGAATCTCCTTTGTGATTTTTGTTGGATTTTTCTGTGTTGGCTCTCTGCATCCGGCCGCAGCGGCCGCAGTGGGCTGCCTCCTGCCCTCCGCAGATGCGGTAGTTTCCCCCGGTGATGTGCAGCGGTTTCCCGTGGACAAGGCACGCTGCGATCTTGCGCCGTGCGCCTTCGTAAATCTCCTGCACGGTAGAGCGGGAAATGTCCATTTGCGCGGCACACTGCTCGTGGGTTTGCCGCTCCAGGTCAACTAACCGAATGACCTCGTATTCGTCCAGCGTCAGCAGGATCGGCTCGACATCCTTGACCCCGTTGGGGCAGAATTTATCGACTCGTGGTACGTCACAAATCCGACGGCACCGTGGCGGTCTTGGCATGGACACACCCCCTTTTTTGTTTTCGGTATATGCCGATTATATCACCTCGCGCAGAAAAATCAATACAGAGTTTTCCAAAGCCGCTGTAACGCTTATCCGATAACGGGATGAAAAATACAACGGCTTGCGGTTATTCACTGAAGTTGCTGAGATGCCTTCATCGGCATAGATGCGAACCAACGTCCAATTCGAGTGCTTGGCAATGAACTCGTTGTAGTACTGCTGCTGGATCTCAAAACTCCCCGCCTGCATTTCGGACATCGTACTGACTCGGCAGTACGGAGCAACCCGATAGATAACATCGTTGGAACGCTGAGGGGCCATGTTCTCTCGGACAGGCATTCGCGCTACTTGTTTTCCATCATGGAACGCCTCGCGGATCCTTTGCTTGCGATCCTCGTTTTTACTTTCCTGGGCCAAGATCGTTTTCTCCTTCCTTATGGTATCTGGAATAGAAGAAGGCGTGAGGTGGGGCCAGCTGGATCTTTCCCTGAGGGGTATAGACCCTGATCCCATGCCGGTTCAGCTTCTGTCCAATCAAGGCGCAGCCCTCAGCGCTCCTTGATAATCTGGATGGATCAACAATCAGTACGCAATCATAGGCGCCGTGTTTTCCATCTCGGATCAGCGTTTTGATGCTCTGTCGCTGCGGGTCAGTGCCACTTTCAAAAACAGTCACTTCTGCCACGACGGTAAGGCCGAGATCCTCAGCAGCCTTTCGCAGCATCTCAAGCTGGCTGTTCATGGCTATTTGGTTGGGTTCATTTGCGGTGCCGCCAATGCGGCAATATATGCAACAACGACTCATTCGCTTTCGTCCTCCAATTCATATTTCCGTACAAGACGGTAGAATGTAGATGCGCTGATCCCGAGCTGTTTATAGCACTGGACAGCGGTGATTTGGCCCTGCTTCCACTGGGGGTAGTAGGTATCCCAACCTTCGACGGTGCATCGTGGCCGGCCAAACTTGACGCCTTTCAGGTGTGCAGCGGCAATGCCCTCTGCCTGTGCCTTAGACTTGGTATCGACCTCGAGCTGTGCTCCAAAAGAGAGCACAGCGAGGACGATATCGGTGATGACGCTGCCAAGCAGGTCCTTATATTGGGTGGTATCGAGGATGGGGGTGTCCAGAACAACGATATCAACACCAAGAGTCTTTGTGAGAAACTCCCATTCCGCGCGGATGGCAGAGTAGTTGCGACCGAAGCGGTCGATGCTTTTAACAACTAACACATCTCCTTTTCGCAAGATGGTGTTGCGCAGGGCCAAATAGTTGGTTCTCTCAAAGCTGCGGCCACTCTGCTTGTCCACATAGATATCACGCTCTTCGATCCCAGACTCCAGGAGTTCCAGAACCTGTCGGTCCTCATTCTGATCCGTGGTGGACACGCGAGCGTAACCAAAGCGTTTGTTACTCATATGCTCACCCCTTGGTCCGGAACATTCCCATAACGCCACCGAGCTCGGCGAGGTCATCTGCAGCAAGGCTTGATCCATTTGTCTCCGGAGCCGGAGTTTGCGCCGAGATCTGCAACTCGCCGCTGGAGATCATTTCGGTAATGATCTTCTTCACAGTGCTTGCAATCCACTCCTTGCTATGCTCATCAGCAACCTCAGGGCAGCTGGTGTAGTGTAGTATGGCGCTTACAACCAGTTCAGACATACTGCGTGGTCGCTGGCGAAGGATTTCCAGAGCACGCCGGTGCCGGAAGTCCATCTCATTGAACTGAAGGACCACACGGGCCTTTTTATTGCTGCCCATTTGCCGCCACCTCACTCTGATAGAGGAGCTCATAGCCGCGAGCATTGGCATGAATATCCTCGACGAAAATGGGGAAAGCTACTTTGTTACCGCGTTCGATCATTCCACGCAGGAGCAAGGAACCGCCACCAGCAAAGACGCATTTACTGGTGGAGACATCAACGCCTCGCTCACGCAGGAAGTTGTAGAACTCCGTGAGGAAGTCGCTGGTCATGGAACGGATCAACTGCTGTACCTCGCCGGGAAGGACGGTGGGTTGGTTTCGGATGACCTCGTCGATATCGCAGTCTTCCAGGATCCGGGCATAGAGCGCATTACACTTGCTTGCGATACCGTTGTAGAGGGTAATGACACCCTTCTCGAAGCTCTCTACCACTGCCAGATCCGGATGACCGCTGCGCAGCTTCAGGACATCGATGGTAAAGCCGCCAATGTCAATGATATAGGCGACGGAATGAGCTTTTAGCGTGCCGAACTGGGTAACGGCAGCCGCAAACGCCTGGGGATAGCTGAGTACCTTGCTGACCCGAATCGAGTAGTACTTGCCGTTATACTCAAAATCCACGATCTCGCGCCGACGCAGGAAGTACTGCTCGAAACGGCTGTGCAGTTGCTCATAGTGTGCGGGAGGCAGACCCACAAGCAGGGTAATGTCAATGGGATCGAGTGTCTCGGGCACCTTGCGGCGCTCCAGCTCCTTGGCGATGGCAAAGAGGGTGAGGACATAGAAACGCTCATCCTCCGTCTTATCGCGGAGATAGGCGATGCGCTGCTCTGTCAGCGTATAGTACTTGTTGTTCCAGCAGATGTAGTCCGTTTTGAAGCCCTGGAGCCCCTCGGATACAATCAGGCCGGAAGTGAACAACACGTTGGGAGTCTTAATCGACTTATTGCCGTGATCGACAGAAATAATCATGGAAATTTACCTCCTTATCCGGTGAAACAAAGCGAGACGGGAAACCCCGCTTGATGCGTCTGTTAGTATTTACGCATAGTGTTTTCTTAGAACAACAACTACGCAAAGTGTTTTTCTGCGTGTAGTTTAGTGGTCTTGCAGAAGACCCCGGAGCTTCTTGAGGGCTCCGTTGACCGACTTCAATGCAGCGTTCATATGGCAGCCTTCCTGCCTTGCAATCTCACGGATTGACATATCATCCATGAGCATACGGATGCGGCGCTGCTGGATGGGCGTCAACTGAGAAATCGCCGCATAGAGCTCTACGACCTGCTCGTCCCAGATCAGAGCGTCCTCAAGCTCGTTAAGCGTAAAGTGCTGCGGCATTTCCTCCAGATCGTCCATCGGGGTCCAGTCGCGGTGATATACTTCCTTTCGATGAATACGCTGAGTTTCGTTCTGCAGCGCACGCCATTCTTCGTACAGCTCATCGCTGACGGGAATTTCCTGATAAATGCCATAGTAGTCCTTGATTTTGATTGTCTTCATTTTTACCTCCAAGTCGTTTCGTTTGCGGATGCGGACGAACGACTTGAAGGCGGGCCACGAGCCCGATTGCCAGCGCCGGACATGGATCATGCTCCCAGTCAAGGCAACAAAAAAGCCGGCCACTCTCGTTTTCGAGAATGGTCGGCTCTTTGTTCCGGTATTGGCTGGCGCACAAGGGTATGAAAAAAGCCCCTCGGATCATAGACCCGAGAGGCTATAGGTGCTCCAGCATAATCCATTATACCTGCTGAGTCTCTACACTACAATTTCGTTTGGCTCTCAATTTCCTCCCGATTTTCTATCATGTTTTCTCTCATCTGACTGCCACATTGTCTCTCATTTGTCTCTCACGAGACTTCCACCTGAGCGGTGACGCTACCGCTTTGCTGCAGGTGCTCCCTGATGATCAGATCGGGGATTACGACACACCAGAGGTTTGCTGCATAGGCACGGATAGCGGGCTTGATGTGCCGATAGTATGTAGATGAGGAGATTCCGAGGTTGAGATATGCTTCCTCATTTGAGGTGCAGTAGACATCAAAGTACCTTGCCTGGAGGATATTGAAATAGGTGCCTCCATTGGGCGGGGTGTCCTTCACGAGTACCAGGGCATCCTCCATGACGGACAGAAGCTGCATGGAGTGGCCCATCTCGGCAAGGCGATCGGCGATGCGTTTCCGGTCAGTGTCACGGTCATAGTCGATGGCCAGATTGATGAAGTCGGAGATGCTTTGCCGTCTACCTTCATAGCACTCTTCTTCCATCTCGCCGATGCGAGAGGCAGTCCTTCGAACTGCGGGGCCGTAAATCTGGAGCAGCGCCAAGGTCTTATCAATATCTTCCTCGGTGAGGGTACTGGTGATGTCAAAGGTTTTCAAGTAGTTCTGGAATTTACTCATTATTTGTCCTTTCTGCCAGGCCTCTTTAATGGTAAAAGTTGAAGGAGCCAAGAACTTTGGCATAGGCCTTGGACTTATTGTGGAGGATGCGCTTTTCGCCGTCCGCCTTGACTTTACGATCTTTCAGGTAGAGATAGAGTGCGAAGGCTCCATTTTCCTTCACGACGATCAAGTCACCGTCATTGATCTCGGCTGCCCTCTGACAGAACAACACGCTGCCGGTAGAAATGCCGTGCTCCTGATAGCGATACCCTTCGGCCATAATGCAAAAACACTTTTTGGGAGTCAGACCAGAAAATCCGTCGATCTGGATGGAGCCATAGCCATTGCTCAAAACGGGGTGTCTGGCTTGAGTCGTTTCAACTGCTGCGTTTATAGTCAATACCTCCTCAGTGATACATAACAGAGGGCATCTTGTATTCAACCTCCCGATGGGCAGGCATCTTCAGCCCCGTGGTGAGTGCGGCGAAATTGATCATACCGAGCCCATAGCGATGGCGGATATCTTCCACGGTGCGTTCCAAAGTTAAACGCTTATTATGCTTCTCAAAATCAGACCAGAGATCGAGCTGGATTGGTGTATCCGAGGGAATCAGGTCGATCGCGCTAATCGTCAGAGATCGAACATCCGCATTCCATGGATAACGCCGGCAGAACAGATTAAAGCCAGCCGCAGCAATCTCTGTATAACTTTGAGTTGGGAATTCCAGCTTCCCCTGATACTCTCTCTGAGACAGTGTGTTGTCGCGAATACTGATGCGGATCCGCGTGGCAGCCAGTTTGCTTTTCCGCAGCTTTGCGCCCACTTCCTGTGAGAGCTCCATGAGAACATGTCGAACCTCTTCATTTGTACGCAGGTCTGCTGTGCAGGTGATTCCGTGTCCCACGCTCTTGATGGGGATTTCGTAGTCGCATGGCATAACGCGCGATTGATCCAGTCCATTGGCAGACACCCACAGCTTTTCACCATTGACGCCAAGCCTGCGAATTAGCATTGCCCGATCCGCTTGGGCCAGATCTCCGATGGTACGGATCCCGTAGAGCCGAAGCTTTTCCGTCGTTGCTCGCCCCACATAGAGCAGGTCTGAAACGGGGAGCGGCCAGATTTGATCTTTGAAGGATTCCCGCGTTATGACAGTTATGGCATCTGGCTTCTTCATGTCTGAGCCGAGTTTCGCGAAAATCTTATTGAAGCTGACGCCAATGGAAACGGTGAGTCCGACTTCTTCTTTCACAGTAGTCCGAATCTCGTTGGCGATTTCAAGCGGAGTTTTCTGCTGGAGAAGCGGAGACCCAGTCAGTTCAATCCAGCTCTCATCAATGCCAAATGACTCGACTTCCGGAGAGTATCGCAAATAGATAGAGCGGACAATTTTGGAGAATTTCAGATATTGTTCCATATGCGGTTCTACAATCGTCAGTTGTGGACATTTTTGCTTTGCATCCCAAATCACTTCACCTGTCTTCACCCCACATTGCTTTGCCAATTGGTTCTTCGCAAGAACGATCCCATGTCGATCCTCTGTGCTGCCGCAAACCGCAATGTACTTTCCACGCAATTCCGGATGCAGCATACATTCAATACTCGCATAGCAGTTGTTGAGGTCACTATGCAATACAACTCGGCCTTCCATATTCGGCATACCTCCTGTCTATAACCTTCAAGAAATAGTTCCATCAAGTTCCTAAAAGTTCCTATTGACAAGTTCCAATTCGCAGAATATAATGAGCCTAAAGTTCCAACTGAGTTCTATTAAGTTCCAATAAGTTCTAATAGCAAAATAGCAGGTCAGAAAATGGTTTGTCAATAGAACTTTCAAAAACTTTCCAAACCTGCGAGAGGAGACGGTTATGAAGACGACTGGTGAAAAGATTCGAGAGAGCCGCACGCATCTGGGCCTTACGCAAACAGAACTGGCCGATAAGATTGGTGTCACGCTGCGCACGATTACCAAATACGAAAAACAAGGTGTAATGCCTCGCGGTGTAAATCTTCAGAGGTTGGCAGAGGTGCTGGGTGTTTCCACGGCATATCTAAGCAACGATGAGATCGTAGATCCCAACTATGGACTTGAAGAGGCACCATACATCGAGAGCGCAAGAGCAGCCTATGGCCGTAAAGGAGCAACTGATGTAGAGCAGCTGCTGACACAAACGCGTGCTCTCTTTGCTGGTGGAGATGTCCCTGAGCAGGATAAGGAGCTTTTCTTCCAAGCAGTCACTGAGGCGTATTTTGCAAATAAGCAGCGAGCCAGCGAGAAGTTCACCCGTAAAGACTACAAAAAGTAAGCAGGAATATTCTGAGTGTACGGATTTTTGGACAACCCTTGTGGTACTGTCAGGCTGTATAATAGAAAACTACTTTCTGAAGTGAGGCGAGTGGATTGCTGACGATGACGATTAGGCAGGAAGTAAGTCGATTGAAAATGAAATATCAGACAGATGACCCGTATGAGATCTGCGAGTATTTGGATATCCAGGTGATGGATCGTCCAATGGGAAAGAGTCCCCGTTCCTGCAAGGGCTTTTTCCTGGTTTCTTCTCGGTGCAAACTGATTGTAATCAACAGTGATTTGCCCGACAGCATTCAACGGATCATCATTGCGCACGAGCTTGGGCATGCAGTCCTCCACAGCGATTCTGCCATTAACACCTTCCATGAGTTTGCGATGTTTGAGGATACAAATCGAATGGAGTATGAGGCAAATGTGTTTGCTGCGGAGTTCATGCTCAGCGATGACACCGTCTTAGAAGCGCTGGAGATGCAAATGGACTTTTATCAGACAGCGAAGTGTTTGTATGTGCCACCTGAGTTACTAGACTTCAAGCTCCGGATTCTACAATGCCAAGGTGTAAGAATCATAGCTCCGTATATCGCGCATGGGGATTTCCTCAAGCGAGATCTGGAGCAGCCGTTGAGTTAAGTATGCTGCCAGGTGAGGCTTATAAGGTCTATGTGAGCGTTTTTGTAGAGCATCGTTCGGATGGGACAATGCTGCCTAGGGAAATCATCTGGGAGGATGGCCAGAAATATGAAATAGACCGCGTGATTGATATTCGCCCAGCCTATGCTGCAAAAGCCGGCGGGCAAGGCGATCGTTACACCATCCAAGTCAATGGTGCAAGAACATATCTCTATTTTGAACGATCCACCAATCTAACGGGTAATACGATAGGCCGTTGGTTTGTGGAACGAAAGGTGCCATTGAGGGATCTACTTTAGAGCCCATGACATTGGAGAAACTTGTGAGGAGGGAAAAAATGTATAGCGCTGCATTACAGAGGTACTATAACGAGCACGAGCATTTGCCATACACCTTTTATGCTCAGCCAAAACGCTTCACTCAGTATGCGATAGAAAAGAGAGGCGAGCTTTTGGCAACAGCGTATAACTATATCGAGCCGGATGCGAAAGGCACAAGAGACTTCGTTGAATATTCTTCTGCCGACTTTACTGTAACGGATTTCCATTCTGCTGACCGAGTCTGCGTGGTTATGAGGCTTCCGGAACCTACAATGCCATTGCACTGTAAGATGATCGGCTGCTCCGTCAAGTTCGATGGCAGTTGCCCCGTATGGCGTACAGTCGAGTTGACGGAGCAGGGTGGCTTTCTCCTATGTGGCTGGAATGCGGATCATACGCATATGGTAATTAGTGAGGTGGGTGCAGAAACGGAAGAATGTGTTCGACGAATGACAGAGGAATTGAGCTTTCCAATTATGATTGATATAAAATCATTCAAGCTGTAACCCCAATTATGTGTGACAAACATGAAAAGGATGAGACGCATCTGATGCGTCTCATCCCTTTTGTAGTGGCGGAGCACTACGAACTCGTCTATTTACTTGCTGAACGCTCTCCACAGGAACGTGACGATCTGCGCACGGGTGCAGTCATTGCCCGGCGCAAAGGATGTCTCGCTCACGCCCGTGGTCACGCCGTTCATGTAGCACCACGCCACCGATTCATACGCCCATTCGGGCACATCGGTGAACGGCAGGTGGAACATCCACGCGCCCGTGAAGCCCTTACCCTGCGCCTGAGCGCAGCGGTAGATCATGGCCGCAGCCTGCGCGCGGGTGCAGACGCTGTCTGTGCCGAAGGTCGTCTCCGTCAGACCGGTGACGATGCCGGTGCTCGCCGCCCAACGGACCGCCTCGGCATAATATGCGCCCTCGTCCACTTCGGTAAACGGCATCAGGTAATTCACCACGGGGGAACCCGCCGCGCGCCAGAGGAAGGTCACGATCTGAGCGCGGTTGCAGGGCTGGTTCGGTGCAAAGAGGCTGTTACCAACGCCGCCGGTGATGCCGTTCTCTGCTGCCCACTTGACGGCTTCATAGTAATAGGCATCGTTCGGCACGTCATAGAAGAAGTTGAGAACGCTGTTGTCCTCCATAAGAATACCAAAGAGGTTTGCGTTCAAGGGGAGGAATGACACAATACTCGTGAGTTGATTTTTGCCCAGAAAGCAGAAATGGGTATTATGGCGAATGGATGGATCTAATGGTATCCTATCTCCGTACTTATTAGATTTCATCTCCGATGCGGAGCTTCATAAGCTGTGAGCCAATTCATATTGGCACTTCTGGGCGAACAATTTGTTTCGCCGCTCTCTTTGCGCTTTGATTTGAGTTTTCAGATCAGAGCGCTCTTTTTTTGTCCAAATTCCGCATTGCGGGTTTGAGAAATATTTATTTGAAAGGTGGAACAAGCAAATGATGGAAAGTAAAGTATTCGCGGACAACTTCAGTCGTAGCTTCAGCGAGTCGGGGGACTTCTTTCAGTTCCTCAGCGCTCGGCAGGCCCGCAGCAAGTGGATGACAGCCCCGTCCAAGGAACTCCGGTTTGAGCCGGTGGAACGGGGATCCACGCTCGGAAATCTGTATATGCAGATCTACGACCACAACGGCGATGCAGATGTTCTGGAGGACACAATGGAGAATACCAGCCTCCTGCTGAAGGTAGATGGTAAGGACTATCCGATCCGTTCCTGTGCGATCAAGACAGTTCTCGAGCGCGCACGCATCTCTGGGCATGCACTCAACAAAGTTTCCAAGACGGTATTCGCCGAGATCCTCAACTACTGCATGGGCGTTGCCTCTGGTGACAGCCTGATCAAAATCGCAGATGAGAAGGTATCGGCAGTACATGGTGGCGATCCGAAAGACTACACCGTTATGGAGATGCTACCTCTATTTAAGGCAACGAGCGACTTTCTCAACCGTGAGTATCCCGGAAACACTTTTATGACAGCCCACTTCGATCACTCCATTGCGACAGCAATCTGGCGTCTGGATGGGCAGGCAGACAATCTTCTCGATACATATCATAGGGAGATTGCTGCCAAAGGCTTGCAAACCGAGAAAATGGTTCCTGCGCTGCGCTTTTCCACCTCCGATGTGGGTATGAGCGGCGCAAATCTCTATCCGATTTTTCTGGTTGGTGCCGAGAGCCGTATTGTTCCATTGGGGTACTCCATTCGCACCGAACACAAGAATGGTGTGGATATGCAGTATTTTGAGGAACAGCTCAGATTGGTCTATGCGCAATTTGAAAAGGCGCTGGACAAGCAAGTGCAGCTCATGAACATCGAGATCCGCTATCCCGTCACTACACTCATGCGTGTCCTGAAAAGAATCAAGGCCCCGAAGAAAGCCTCCTATGAAGCTATGGACTATTTCGTAGCAATTCATGGAGACAGTCCTTGCACGGCCTATGAACTCTTCATGCAGATGAGCGATGTGATCTTCTCTGCGCAGTGTGACGGTGCCTCTGGGCTGAGGATTGCTCAGTTGGAGGAGATTGTATCTCGTGCCTTGAACGTGAATTGGCATGAGTATGATCATCCCGGTGACTTTAAGTGGTAAGAGGTGGTGATCTCACATGAAGAATATAACCTTCGAAGGCATCAGCACCTTACAACGTCTACACCTTTGCTGGCAGATCAGAAAGCAGATTGGAAAGATACATCAACCTATCAAAGTTGAATTTCATCAGCCGATTTGCCACGAGCAGTATTCTTCCCTCTGGTACGGCGGCCTGGTGGTATCTATCAAGGTGCGCGGGTGTGTTTTGCCATTCACGCCTGCGGAGATATCTACGCCACACTTTACGATAAGAGTGATGGTACAGAATTACTCTATGTCAAAGATAAGAGTAACTCTGGACGTTTTGGCGTTGATGTTTTGCCATATCTGAAGACGGACCATGCCTTATATGCTGCCATGGGTGATACGCATAAACGGTATCGACTCGATATGGAACACAACAACTGGTGGGAGTGCTTTGTCTACACGCCAGACGGCGAATTCCATGACATGATGTGGGCATTAGATAGTGACCACATCTTCGAGGGAGTTGAGGTAGTACTCTCCGCTATGGATTCAGTCATAAAAGATATCACCGAAAACAAGGAGCGGATTGAATATGGAAAAGACTCGGCATTTTATTGTTGATACGCCAGTAGGACAACTCGCGATTTACGCTAAGCACGATAAGACTGACTGTGCAGCAGACTATCCAGGCGTTTTCATCGACTATGTACGCAAGGATGGCGCTACAGCGATCCTGGCTTGCGTAGAATACGATCCAAACAAGGAAGCACTTCAGACTGTTGTCTACGGCAACTGTGCATCTGACGAGCCGACTGAGATCGTCGAGCACTACAATACTGATTTTGAAGAGTAAGGAGGATAGATTATGCCTAATTGGGCGTTTGGGTATGTAAATGTCACCGGTACACGGGATGGCATTAAGTCGTTCATTGAACGGTTTGTCAGCGAAGACGATCCTTCAACCATTCCAGGCAAGCGTTTCTTTGCACGGAGCTTCATCCAGTCGAAAAGACAGGCATTCATTGATGAGGCTATGAAAGAATTCTCCGAGCCTGCCGTCGATGCCAAAGCAAGTTACTCGTTTGTCGCGTTGTTCGCATGGTCAGCATACAGTTGCTTGATCGGTGGATATCCTCAGAATTCTCCTAGTGAGTGCCTGACTCTCTCAGAGGCCTGCGCAGAAGATGGCGTTTCTGTCATGATCCAGACCTCAGAGCCGGGAATATGTTTTGAGGAACACATTACCTGCGATGACACAGGGACGGTAGAGCACACCGAAAAAGTTCTACTTGCTTATAAGTGTCGGCATTGCGGGGAGATAACAAGCTTTGCCTCGTTCGAGGATCCTGATGATCAGGAATGCCCAGAATGCGGCAATTGTGGGTTTGATCGCTGCGAGGAGGTGTAGGCTATGGGGCTGAACCTGAACTACACGCCAAACAGATTGGTGGACATCACAACTCTAACAGAGGATCAATGGCTCAGTTGGAGGCGAAAAGGAATTGGCGGCAGCGATGTAGCTGTCGCCCTTAATTCCTCCCCATATCGCACGGCACGAGACCTTTATTATGACAAAATTGGGGTCGTCATGTCAGATGATGGGCCGGACAAAAGCATCACATTCCAGATTGGGCATTTGCTCGAAGATGTGGTAGCTCAAATCTTCGCAAAGAAGACCGGACTATCTGTGTATGAAGACCACTGGATGTACCAACACCCGTTTTTTCCCTTCCTGATTGCCGATGTGGATCGTTTTGTAACCCTGCCGGATGGACGTAAGGCCATCTTAGAGTGCAAAACGGCGCACTATGACATGCAATTCAAGTGGGCGAACAGCGCAGTCCCTCGCCACTATGAATTGCAGGTTCGGCACTACATGTCGGTGATGAATATCGATGTTGCATTCATTGCCTGCCTGTTCTCAAATAATGAGAATGACTTTGTATGGCAAAAGATTGAGCGTGACCTCGAGGAAGAAGAGAACACGATCATGGAGCTGTCGGCATTCTGGAATAATCACGTCATGGCTCGTGTGGAGCCGCCTCTGGTCGAAAAGCCAGATGCGGTTCTGGAGTCTCTTCGTCGCTATTTCGGCCCTGCTGACAAGTCTGAACCGACTGTAGAGCTTGACCGCAAGTTTGTGGTGAACCTCAAAGAGATTCTGACCCTCAAAGAGGAAAAGAGAGCTTTAGATGCTCAGGTAAAAGCACTTGAGACTCGCATCAAATCCCTCTATGCTCCCATCGTCGAAGAGATGGGTACTGCGTGCAAAGGAACCTGTGAACAGGGCGGCGAGTGTTTCAAAGTTTCCTACAACCCTCTGTATCGGGAAGGAATATCGAAAGATCGTTTATCTGCTCTACGAGCTCAGTATCCTGATATCTATGATGAGTTTGTGGATCAGACGGAATCAAGAATCTTTAAGGTGGTCAAATCGGCCATCGCATAAGGAGTGATCAAATGCTATGTCGATATGAAAGAACCATCTTTAAGTCCGATAAGGGCTTCTGCATTTTTGCCTACAGTACTTCTGATGAGTCTGTTCCAAAGGAAGCCCGTAATCGGTCTTACTACCATGACGACAAGATTCATTTCACGGCAATCGGCTATCATCTGATTGCTACAGATGCCGTGGAAGTGGAACTGGATGGAGCGTGGGAGAATTCCAAACACGGTTTACAGCTGTCGGTTTCAATGTGTAAGGAAGTCGTGCCGAGAGATCAAGCCGGCATCCTTGCTTACCTGAGCAGCGGTATCATCAAAGGAATTGGCCCTGAGACCGCAAAGGCCATTGTCGCTCGCTTTGGCGATAAGACAATGGAGGTTCTGGAGAAAGAGCCGGACAAGCTGCTTAGCGTCAAGGGGATTGCCCAGAAAAAACTCAAGGCAATCATCAAATCTTACGGGGAAACGAAGGCCTTGAGCGATCTCATGATATACTTGGCACCCTTCGGTGTTTCGATGAAAAAGGTTGCGATGATCCGAGAAGAGTTCGGAGATAGCAGTCTGAGAATCGTGAAAACGGATCCATTCCAACTCTGTAAGATCAAAGGCTTTGGCTTCATGACAGTCGATTCCATTGCCCGTAAAACAAAAGTCAGCTTGAAGCACCCTTTGCGATACTCCGGTGCGATCAACTATGTGCTGGATGAGGCACGCGTATCTGGACATCTTTTTCTATCCGTTGATGAGACGGTTGGCCAGTGCTATGAGCTTCTCAATATGGGCTGCGATGATGAAGTGGTTTCCGAAGAGGAAATCCGCCAAGCGATCTCAAATGAACGTGTGGAATCCCGTATCTATGTTGAGGGGAGCCGTGTATACCTGAGTTACGAGCGCATGTGCGAAGTTAAGTCAGCTAAGCGCATTGTGTCCATGATACTCCAAGAGGGCTTTACAAAGATCGACGATCTGGACAGCAAAATCGACAATGCGGAGAGGACCTTGCATCAAAGACTGGCTCCTTCGCAACGCAATGCTGTGAAGCTGTGCCTCTCGCATCCGATCTCCATCATGACCGGAGGACCCGGCAGCGGAAAGACCACAACGCTACGATTCATACTGGATATCTATAAAGCTGCGTTCCCCGCGAATGAAGTCCTGCTGGCTGCACCTACTGGCCGTGCCAGTCGGCGCATGGCAGAACAGACGGGAATGTACGCCTCTACACTTCACTCGGCGCTTGGCCTTGTGACGGATGAAGACAGCCCGCTGAACGACAAAGAGTTACTATCAGCAGACTTGGTAGTCGTTGATGAGTTTTCAATGGTGGACATGCGCCTTGCGTATATCCTCCTTGATCGTATCAAGTCGGGCGCTCAGCTGATTATTGTCGGTGATGCTGACCAGCTCCCATCTGTTGGCGCGGGTAATGTGCTGCGAGAGATGATTCGAAGTGAAAAGGTTCCTACGGCAGTCTTAGAGACTGTTTTCCGCCAGGCATCTAATAGCCGTATCATCACAAACGCCTATGCCATCAACCACAACGACACACATCTTCAGTTCGGGGATGACTTTCAGTTTTTGGAAGTTCAGAACTCGGAAGAGGCTGCGCAGTTGGTCATCAAGAACTATCTGCAGGAAGTCTCTTTGCATGGTATTGAGGACGTGCAGATTCTCTCACCTCTCCGTAAGCGAGGTGCGGTTGCGGCAAATGCGTTGAATGAGACCATTCGAGACCTTGTCAACCCGCCAAACAACCTGAAGAAAGAGGTTAAGTGCGGCAGTCGAGTATTTCGAGTTGGTGACCGCATTATGCAAACGGCAAATCGAATCAATGTGTCAAATGGCGATGTCGGCGTCATAACCGACATGAAGAAAGAGGATGATGAGACGATCACATGCGTGAGACTTTTGGATGGAAGGACACTACAGTACACGCAGGAAATGCTGGAGGATTTGGAGTTCTCCTACTGTACGACCATTCATAAGAGCCAAGGGCAAGAGTATCCTGTCATCATTGTCCCTCTTTTGAAAGAGCACTATATCATGCTGCGGCGAAACTTGCTCTATACTGCTGTGACCAGAGCCAAGGCAAAGGTCATCCTGATTGGGCAAAAGCAGGCAGTCTTTGTTGCGATCCATAAATGCGATGTGGGTCAAAGGAATACGGTACTCGCGGATCGAATCGTGGCTTATTATAACCGCGAGCTGAGTCGGCGAGTAGCGTAATTATTTGGGAAACGGGGTGGTCAAAAGCTGCCTCGTTTCTACATTTATTGTGAAAGGACAATTACCATGAGTGAATCGAACTCTAATGTGATCCCTGCCATCAACGCTGTCGATGGTTTTAACCCCGCTGATTTCGTGCGTACTACCGTGGGTGAGGAAGGCGAAAACGATCTCTACCTTGATGTCAAATATCGCCTTCTTTGGTTCCGCCTGCACCATCCGAATGGAAAGATCGACCCGGAGCTTATCCGAGTTGATGAGAAGAATGCAATTGTATGCTGCAGGATCTATGCCGATAAGGCTGACCCAGCTGACCAGTTCATTGGGAAGGCGTATTCTCAGCGTTTCTCAACGGAAGACCGCTTTGGCGATCGCTTCTTGGAGATTGCCGAAACGGTCGCAAAGGGCCGTGCTTTGGCTGATGCAGGTTATGGTACGCAGTTCTGTATGAATGGTGATGCGCTGGCCGGTATTATCGCGGATGCCCCAATCAAGATGCCTCCTGATGAAGATGCAGGACACCCTGGTAGTGTTGTGGCGAGTTTTACCGCTCAACCGACAACGGATCCTCCAGTCTTCTCTCAGACGGCGACAGCGCCTAAATCTACCCAGCCTACTCAGCAGCAGGTTCAGCCTCCTGTGCAGCAGTCTCATGCTCCTGCTCCGGAGTCCCCCAAAACGCTGGATGAGTTCTTGCGTGTCATGACCATTGAACAGGCGAAAGCCGTCAAGGTTGATTTTGGCCGCTTTAGTGGCTGGTCTCTTGGCGAAATCGCTATGAAGAGCCCAGGTGACCTCGCGTGGTATGTGAAGAACTATTCCGGCCATAATCTCGCACTGAAAGCAGGCGCTACAAAGCTTTTGGAAACGGTAGGCCAGATGGCCAGCTGATTCTTCCCCTAGCTAAGGGAGGTGGTTTAGATGGGCAGAATACCTGATCTGCCATGTGATATTGAGCAAGTGGTTGATCTTCTTGGCATCGAAGTCATACGAGATACCGGGACTCAACTGCATTGCAGGTGTCCATTCTGTGCAGATCGGAAAGCTCATATGAATGTCAAGATCCGCGATAATGTGTTTCGGTGTAACCGCTGTGGTAAAGGTGGGGGTATCCTCCATCTTTATGCGGAGTACTGTGATGTCAATCTCCATACGGCTTACGAAGAACTCTGCAAAATATTCGGGCCAGATGGAGGTGAACCGGTGCGCAAATGCAAGCGGAAGCCTCGCTCCATAGAAACGGTAGAGCTCCCTATTGCCTCGGCTGAGGTACGGGATAATACGTATTCCAACCTTCTCTCATTATTGACTCTATGCCCAACACATCAATCCGCTTTGAAAGAGCGCGGGCTAAAATCAGAGGAGATGGAGCGGCTATGCTATCGAACGACGCCCACAACACGTTTGAAACGGATTGTTACAGAGCTGTTGGAGCGTGGCTGCATTCTTGATGGGGTTCCCGGATTTTATTGCCAGAAGGACTCTGGCCAATGGGTGTTGGATATCCGAGGTTCGGGAATCATGCTACCCGACCGAAACCTGCTCGGCCAAATTGAAGCCATTCAGGTTCGGCTTGATAAGGTCTACAACCAGAAATTCTATAACCTAACGAGTGTTGACCAGTACTACGGAACACAGTCGAAGTGCTGCCCGCATTATGTCGGCGTTCATGAAGGCGATGAAGTGGTTTGCCTTACGGAGGGAGTTATGAAGTCCGACCTTGCCTACAGCTTTGCGCAGGGTTCACCTTATGAGTGTGGTTTCGTGGGCCTTACAGGCATACCGAGCTATTCTCAGTACGAACGAGTCCTTGAAGAACTAGACTCCATTGGCGTGAAGAGGATCAACGTAATGGTTGATTCTGATTATCAGGTCAAAGAGGAAGTTCGGAAAGCGCGTGATCGTTATATTGAGATGGGTGCGGCCGCTGGTTTTGAAATGGTACCGATTACCTGGACACAAAAGCGGAAAGGCGTAGATGATCTCTATAAGCACCTTTTCCGGAACAAATGATTATGACTTGGGCTGCAGCATTTCAGCTGCAGCCCTCTGCGTATGAGGAGAATCTATATGGTTCCTATTGAAAACCAAGAGCGACCGAACATCAAGTCAGTCTATACCTGCTCGAACTGTGAGAAGGCTCTGTTTGATGGCGATGATGACCATCCGAGATGGAACTTCTGCCCTATGTGCGGCCAGGAGATTGAGTGGGATAAATCTGCAAAGGTCGTTTGGGAAGAAAAAAACTGTAATGTCTGTGGCGGTTGGCTTGTTAAGCGCCACCCTGCAGGTTTTTGGTATGCCTCAAGCGACTATATTGGGATGGATACCTGCTACACATGTTGGCTCGAGGAGTGCCTTACGACCAACTGCCTTGGCTGTAAGCGAGGGAACTATCCGGACTGCAAGTGGATTGATTTGAAAAAGTCTTATCAGGAGGAAGACAAATGAGCGTTGAGATCTATATTGATGACTTGAAGCCTGACATTCAAAGACAGGTATTGGAAGAGCTGGGGCTCGAAACTGCAGAAGATGGGAATTATGATATTATCCCTCTTTTCAGCGTAGAGAGACCGGAATGATTTTTGGGCAGATCACAAATTTTTAGTAGAGGGGGGTGGTCAAACACACCCTCATTTCTACATTCATTATGGGGAGTGAACTGCTGGAATAATCCAAATAATACTAGGGATAATATCCCAAGGAGGTGCTATCGGTATTATGGAAGAACCTAAGATTACTTCTGGTACAGTGCCATATAACGCATCTGAAATCCCTGATGATCCAAGAGATATCACACCCGAGCAGTGGGAAGCGATGAAGGCGGTTGATATTCGGACAGTAGACAAGTCTCAGCTTGTAGACTTGAGCACCGTTCACATTGATGAATCCTTGCCTGTGCGTGAAAGAGTGCTCAGTTATCTGAAGCAAGTGAAGAATCCATACTGTGTCCGAGTGGGCAACTTTGCTGTCAAGGTGAAATACAAAGAGGACGGGCCATCCTTTGAGGAAGTGTTCAAGCATCTGCTGCAGCAGCAGAGTATGATGTAATTCTTGCCAGGTCCGTTTTTCATCTGGATAAAGGGCCATAGATGTGGTATAATAGCCTCGGACTAAATCAAGCATACTCACTCCTTAGGCAGACAGACCACGCCAAAGGAGTGAGATTATGCAGAATAATGCGAATGAGATGGCTGTGTTTAATACCGCCATCTATGTGCGTCTTTCCAAGGAAGACATCGTTGCGGCGCAATCTGGCCGTGAGAGCAACAGCATTACCAACCAGAAGCAGCTTATCCTGGACTTTCTGAAGGATAAGCCTGAATTTAATATTGTCTCCATTCGTATAGACGATGGATATACAGGGACGAATTTTGACCGTCCAGCCTTTCAGCGCATGCTGAACGATATTAAGGCTGGACGGATCAATTGCGTGGTCGTAAAAGACCTGTCCCGTTTCGGAAGAGAGTATATCAATTCCGGAAAGTATATCCACCGTCTATTTCCTGTTTTAGGGGTGCGCTTGATCGCTATCAATGACAACATCGACACGATTACCCGTGACGAGAGTAGCGAGTTTAGCATCACGCTCAAGAACTTGATGAATGACAACTACAGCCGTGACATCTCAGTGAAGGTCAGAAGCCAGCTGCAGGTGAAGCGGAAACATGGTGACTTTATTTGTCCGTTTGCACCGTATGGGTACCAGAAGTGCGAGGGAAACCACAATCGAATTGAGCCCGATCCCTATGCTGCCACAGTTGTCCAGGATATTTTCAACTGGAAAATTCAAGGCATGACGAACAATGGCATAGCAATTCGGCTTGCAGAGAGCGGAATTCTTGCGCCGCTGGAGTATAAGCGCCACAAGGGAGAGCCGTTATTCTCCGGCTTCAAAATGAAGGAACGGTGCGAATGGACAGCGCAGGCAGTTGCCCGGATACTCACCAACCCGATCTATATTGGAACCCTCCGCCAAGGCCTTCGCCGTAGACCAAACTATAAAATCAAGAAATCAATACCAACAGAAGAAAACGAGTGGGTTGTGATCCACGACGCCCATGAGCCTGTTGTCACGAAGAGGACATTCTATCTTGCTCAAAAAGCTCTTCTGATAGATACGAGAGCAGCACCACGAGCAACGACAGTTTATCCGCTATCCGGCTTGTTGGAATGCGGAGAATGCGGGAACGCAGTTACTCGAAGCACAATTAACAACGGATATAAGTTATACAGCTATTTCCGCTGCAGCGTGCGCACGAAAGAGGATCGCTGTGAACTCAAGCAGGTACCAGAGGCACAGGTTGAGGCAGCTGTCCTTCAGCTATTGCAAGAGCATATCAGCGCGGTGGTTGAGCTCGACCGGTGTCTATCTGAAATTCAGCAGGTGCCATATCAGAAAATCAATGTTGCCAAGTGTGAGCAGCGCAGAGAAAAACTTGCGGCAGAAATCGCTCGTTATCGCGATCTGAAGGCATCTCTCTATGAAGATATGAAAGAAGGACTCATTTCGAAGATTGACTTCTGTGACATCAGAGGTCAGTATGATGCAAGAATTGCCGATGCGCTGATTGCTCAGGAGCAGATCGACCGAGAACTCAGTATCTATCTCTCGGGCGAACAGTCCCCGAACAACTGGATGAAGACATTTACCGAACATCGAGGATTGAAATCACTCACGCGGGCAGTTGTTCTGGAGTGCATTGAAAAAGTTGTTATTCACAAAGATGAAAAGTTGGAAATCATCTTTGAGCATTCCGAGGACTATGCCCGTTTGGTGAGCAGCCTGCAGGAATATGCCGCGCGTGGAATACTAGAGGAGGCGATGTAAGCATGGCAAGAAAGAGCAGGAAAAATGTCCAAGCCACACCCGCAGTTGTTGTAGACCCCGTCCAGTACAAGGTAGCGCTGTATGCCAGAATCTCGGTTGAGAACGAACAAAAGCGAGAAGCCGACACCATAGGTAATCAGATTGCGTTGCTGAAGGACTTTGTTTCCCAGCATCAGGATTTAGTTGTCTTTGACCTCTATTGTGATGACGATATCTCGGGAGTTAGCTTTGTGCGCCCGGAATTCGCTCGAATGATGAATGACATCCGAGCTGGCAAGGTGACCTGTGTGATTGTCAAAGACTTGTCTCGCCTGGGGCGAAATATGATTGAGAGCGGTGAGTATATTGAGCAGATCTTTCCGAGAATGGGTGTGCGCTTTATCTCCGTTACCGATCGCTTTGACTCATTGCGGGATGATGCCGACATTTCAATCCAACTGAAAAATTTTGCAAACGAGGCATATGCGAGAGACATTTCAAAGAAGATTCGGGCGGTGAAACGGACGCAGCAGCTTGCTGGTAAGTGGACCACTGGCACTCCGCCATATGGATATATGTTAGATCCGGATGACAAGTACCACCTATTTCCTGATCCGCAAACGGGGCCAATCGTTCTTGCCATTTTCCGTATGGTGGCAGAGAATCATACTCTCCACTTCATAGCGAAAACTCTGAATGAGCAAGGGGTGCCCAGTCCCGGACGCTATCTGTACGATATTGGTTTGCGGAAGACGGAGAAGTTCAAAAATGCCATCTGGTATCTGCAAACGATCAAGAAAATTCTTGTCGATCCGGTCTATCTTGGTTGGATTGTGTCCGGAAAGTACAGAAGCCAGCTGTGCGATCGGGGGACAAAGACTACAGTTAAAACGCCCGAAGAGGAATGGATTATCAATAAAGGTATGCATGAACCCATTGTTTCCAAAGAGCTTTTTGATAAGGTTCAGGACATCCTCTCGGCTAGGCAAAGTGAACAGGGCCTTGCGACTATCTACGATTCCAAGAGTAAACGAAGAAGTATGTTCAAAGGAATTCTTCGTTGCGGAGAATGTGGTCGCAGTATGTACTTGCGCAGTAAATCTAATCGCGGTTATTACTATTATTGCACTCTCCATGAGAATTACAATGCCACCATTTGTCCCAAGAAAGCGGTCAAACAGGAGGATGTAGAGTCCCTTGCCCTGCGGCTTATCCAAACTCAGATAAGAGCATTCTCCGATGCCCAGGGACTGATTGCCAACTTGAATGCTACGCCTTCTTCGCAGACCCGCTATCAGATATATGAAACCCAGATTGATGATGCAAAGAGAAATATTGAAAAGTTCAATCAGCTGAAGGCAGCCCTGTATGGCGATTTTGCAGATGGGCTTCTGAGCCATCAAGATTACACAGATCTGAGCGAGGACTACTCTAGGAGGGCGGATGATTTGAGAATCTTTATTGCTGAATTGGAGAAGGAAAAGGAAAAGTACTCAGCGGGATTTGGCAGCAAAATGCAGTGGGCACTGTTGGTTGAAAAGTATAAGGATCAGGAGTCCCTTGACGCTGAGATGGCAGCAGCCTTCATTGAGACGCTTACCTTGTTTAACGATGGCCATGTTGAAGTGGCATTCCGCCATCGTGATGAGATTGAACAGGTTCTCTATGTCGCTGCGACCCGAGGAAAGGAGGCGGAGAGATATGCCGGATAAGGTGCTGGCGTTTTATATTCGTTTGTCGAGTGAAGACCGAGATCTCAAAACAAATGCATTGAAGAATGAGAGTAACAGTGTTTTCAACCAAAGGCGGTTACTCCAGGATTACTATGATACACATGAATCGCTCCATGGTTATAAAGTGATCGTGTTCTGCGATGACGGTGTCACGGGAACACATTTTGACAGGCCAAAGTTCGATGAGCTAATTGAGATGGCTCGCAATCAGGAAATTCATTGCATTATGGTGAAGGACCTATCTCGTTTCGGAAGAAACTTTCTTGAGATGGGAAACTACCTCGAACTGATCCTGCCTCTTTATGGGGTCCGCTTTATCTCTATCAATGATGCCTTTGATAGTGATGACTACTTAGGTGTCACGGGCGGACTTGAGTTAGCCCTCCGCAATCTCATCAATAATATGTATAGCCGAGATCTATCAACCAAGGTGCGCTCAGCTTTTCGTACCCGCAATCTGCGTGGTGAATACTGGGGAGGAAACGGCTTCTATGGCTACCAAGTCCATCCTCATAACAAAAAGAGATTGATCGTAGATGAGCAGGTTCGTGACATCATTGTCATGATTTTCGAGTCCTGCGTTGCAGGCATGACCACGAGTGAGATCGCTCAAATGCTGAATGATATGGGCATTCCATCCCCGTTAGAGCATAAACGGCGAAATGGCGGGTTTTATAATGGGGTGGTCAAGGAAGAGACTGGAATCTGGCTCAAGGGGGCTGTTCGAAAGATTTTGACTGATGAGCGCTATACCGGTAAGATGATTACCAATACTCGAGAGACAGAAGAAGTAGGAAAGCCTAAGATGCGGTCGTTGCCCCGAGATCAATGGATCATAGTGCCAGGTACACATGAAGCAATCATTTCGGAGGAGCTGTTCCGAGCGGCACAGAATGCGCTCCAAGGGCGTATTCGGAATGTTAACAAGAATACTGCCGGGAACCGAGCCAACAATCTGTTTGTGTGTGGCTGCTGCGGGAGGAAGCTCCGAAAGAATCCAGCAAAGGAACCACACCTTGTTTGCCCGAAAAATGACAGTATTAAGGGTGCTGAGTGTGCAGGCCTCTTTGTCAATCAGGCCCATATTGAGCAAGCTGTTCTTCAGATGCTGCGGGAACAAAGTAGGAGCTTCCTTGAGCAGCATTGCTTGATGCAGGCATGCATTGACAAAAAGCTTTCAAGTATTCAAACGGAGCTTGATGCTAACACCAATATGACAAGACGGCTCCAAAGTAGAAAGGCTGAACTATATGAGCAATACCGAGCGGGTCGCATAAGCAGAGAGAAATTTGCTGATATCCAGAAGACAGATTCAGAGAAGCTGGCAAGACTCTCAAGTAGAGCTGAAGAGATCAAGCGGCTTCTGGTAGAGCACTATGAGTCTCGAGGTAATCTTGCGGCGGGAAAAAGAACAGCCGATCAGATCATCCTGCTTAAAGATTATGATCCGGAAATAATTAGAAATTTTGTAGAGCGGGTTCGTGTGTACCCTTCAGGAGAGATTGAGATAGATATGCGTACTTCGAGCGGGTTTGCATTTGTAACGGCAAGCTAAAACAATAAGCGGCCCACTTTGGAGGCAGCTGAAAAAATTCCGAAAAAACTGTATGTCTATCTTGACACAACCAGAGGGCATCATCACCGGCATGGCGGCGAAGATGTTTGTCATTGCGGGACCGGTGATCGTGTTCGGCACGCTCGCGAGCGTGGTGTACGGCGCGGTGCTGATGCTGCTGGGATAGGAAAAAGCGCGGCGGGGCCGCGCTTTTCTCTTGCGCCGCGCCGCACGGTATTCTATAATGTTGCCATCGAATCAAACAACGGAGGATGGCACGATGTACGAAAACGGTAAGATCTACATGGGACTTGCGGACGGCGCGCGCGTGGAGCTTGCGCTCAATATGTGCAACCGCCACGGCCTGATCGCGGGCGCGAGCGGCACGGGCAAGACCATCACGATGAAAGTGATGGCCGAAAGCTTTTCCGACGCGGGCGTGCCGGTGTTCCTGTGCGACGTCAAGGGCGACGTCGCGGGCATCTGCGCCCCCGGCGTGAGCAGCGAGGGCATGGAAAAGCGCATCGATCGGTTTGGCCTGCGCGGCAGCTTTGCTTATAAGGGCTATCCCACGACCTTCTGGGACATTTATCAGACCGGCGGCCACGCCGTCCGAGCGACGGTGAGCGACATGGGGCCTGAGCTTTTGTCCCGCATCCTCAGCCTCACGCCCGCGCAGGAGGGCATCCTGCACATCATGTTCCGCATCGCGGATGACAAGGGGCTGCTGCTCCTCGATCTCAAGGACCTGCGCGCCATGCTGAACTACGTCAGTGAGCACCGCGCGGAGTACATGATGACCTACGGCAACATCACGCCGCAGTCCGTCGCGGCGATCCTGCGCGCGCTGCTGCCGCTCGAGCAGCAGGGCGGCGACCTCTTCTTCGGCGAGCCGCCGCTCGACATCTATGACTGGATGCGCACCGACGCGGACGGCCGCGGCATGGTCAACGTGCTCGACTGCGTGAAGCTGGTGCAGAACCCGACGCTCTACGCGAGCTTCCTTTTGTGGATGCTCTCGGAGCTGTTTGAGAGCCTGCCCGAGGCGGGCGATCTGGAAAAGCCCAAGCTGGTGTTCTTCTTCGACGAGGCGCACACGCTCTTCCGCGACGCGCCGGCGGTCCTCGTGCAGAAGATCGAGCAGACCGTTAAGCTCATCCGCTCGAAGGGCGTGGGCGTGTTCTTCGTGACGCAGAGCCCGAGTGACATTCCCGACGCGGTGCTCGCGCAGCTCTCCAACCGCGTGCAGCACGCGCTGCGCGCCTATACGCCCGCCGAGCTCAAGGCTGTGCGCGTCGCGGCGCAGGCGTTCCGCGCCAATCCCGCCTTCCGCGCGGAGGATGCCATTATGGAGCTGGGTGTCGGCGAGGCGCTGACCTCGTTTTTAGATGAACAGGGTGTGCCGACCATCGTGCAGCGCACAAAGATCGTCTGCCCGCAGAGCCTCATGGGTGCGCCCGAGCCGATGGCGCGCATGAAGGCCATGCTGCATGACGGCATGGAGAAGTACGACGACGCGGTGGACAATCTCTCTGCCTACGAGGTGCTGACCGAGCAGGCGGATGCCGCGGCGCTGCAAAAGCAGCGGGAGGAGGACCGCCTCGCGCAGGAAAGGCTGGCTGCGGAGCAGGAAAAGCAGCGCGCCAAGGAGGAGGCCGCCGAGGAAAAGCGCCGCCAGAAGTTAGAGGACGAGGAGCGCAGGCGCGCGCAGAAGTTAGAGGATGAGGAGCGCCGCCGCGCACAAAAGCTGGAGGACGAGGCGCGCCGGAGGGCGGAGAGGGCCGCCGAGGCCGAGCAGAAAAAGCTCGAGCGGCAGCGCGAGCGTGAGGCCGCCGCGGCAAAGAAAAAGGCCGAGCGGCTCCAGTCCAAAATCGAGACGCAGCTCGTCTCCGCGGGTGGGCGGATCCTCAGACGCGGGCTTCTGGGCATTTTGAAACGGTAAATAGAGAGGAAAGGCGTGCCGGACGGCACGCCTTTCCTTTGTGCGGTTTACTTGTTTGCCATGCGGTAGACGGCGAGGATGCCGTCGTAATCGAGCGGGCAGAACTTGCCGACAACGCGGGTGTGGAAGAAGGTGCAGCGCTCGGCAAGCTCACGCAGCTGCTCCTCGCTGAGCACGCCGATGCCGAGCTCGGTGAAGGTGGTCGGCATATCAATGGAGCGGAAAAACTCCTCGGTCGTGTCGATGGCGCGGAGGGCAAGGTCACGGTCGCTCTCGCCATCCTTGCGGGTAAGGCGCCAAACGGCCTCGCCGTAGTGCGCGAAGCGCGCGGGATCGGTGTCCACCACATAGCGCGCCCACTGCGGCCACATGACCGAGAGCGTCGCGCCGTGCGCGGCGTCGAACATACCGGAAAGCTCGTGACCGAACTGGTGCACGGAGAAGTCCTTCACGCCGCCGAGGCCCGTGAGGTTGTTGTGCGAGAGGGAGCCGGCCCACATGATCTCGCTCATGGCGTCATAATTGTGACTGTCCTGCATGGCGACGCGGCCCGCGTCGATCACCGTGCGCAGCAGGCCCTCAGCGATCTCGTCGGTCATGCGGTTGGAGGGATGGCCGGGGTTGAAGTAGCGCTCAAGCGTGTGCATCATGATGTCCACCACGCCGCAGCCGACCTGATAGCGCGGGAGCGTATAGGTCAGCTCGGGGGCCATGATGGCGAAGAGCGGACGCTGCAGATCGGTGTTCAGACCGCGCTTGAGCGTGGTCTCGTCGTTCGTCAGCACGGCGCTGTCGCTCGTCTCGCTGCCGGCGGCGGAGATGGTCAGCACCGCGCCGAGCTTGCTCGTTTTGGTGAGCGCCGCCTTCTTGCTCCAGAAATCCCAGATGTCCGTTTCGGGGTTGGCAACGCCGTGGGCGATGGCCTTGGACGTGTCCATCACGCTGCCGCCGCCGACGCCGAGAATGAAGTCCGCGCCGAAGGCGAGCGCCTTCTGCACGCCCTCGCGCGCGTGGGACAGGCGCGGGTTGGGCTGCACGCCGCCGAAGCTCATGTGCTCAAGCCCCGCGTCGGTGAGCGTCTGCTCAATGCACGCGATAAGCCCGCTCTTCACGGCGCTGTGGCCGCCGTAGACGATAAAGACCTTCGTGCCGCCGAAGTGCTTGACCGCCTCGCCGACCTTTGCCTCCGCGCCCTTGCCGAAATAGATCTTAGTCGGGCAGTAAAATTCAAATGCCTGCATGGAAGGGGTCCTCCTTGTCTGCGTGCGGAATGGAGCGCACGCGGATTTTCTGCGCCTACGGTAGCACACCTGCGCGCACATTGCAAGAGGTCGAAGGGGAGAGAAAAAGCGCATTTTTTGCGTGATTTTGTGTTGACATAATGAATGTGGATAACTCTGTGGAAACTGTGAATAACCCTGATTTTACAAGAATTTTACGGGTTGACGCCCTGTTATTTTTTAGCGCTTGGCGCAACCTTTTCCATCGGCTGCGCGGTTTTTTAACAAACGTGGGCGGCTGCATCAAAACACTTGCTATTGTGGGACGGAGCTGCTATAATATACAAGGAATAGTATCCTATGGAAACGGAGAAGACAAATGGCAAAGGCAGGAAAGAATTACGGCAACGAGAGCATTTCCTTACTCGAGGGCGCGGAGCGCGTGCGCAAGCGCCCGGGCGTTATTTTCGGCTCGGACGGACTGGACGGCTGCGAGCACGCGGTGTTTGAGATCCTCTCGAACTCCATCGACGAGGCGCGCGAGGGGCACGGCAAGGTCATCACGCTCACACACTACGCCGACGGCAGCATCGAGGTGGAGGACAACGGGCGCGGCTGTCCCGTGGACTGGAACCCCAAGGAAAAACGCTTCAACTGGGAGCTTGTGTACTGCGAGCTCTACGCCGGCGGCAAGTACAACAATCTCGACGGCGACAACTACGAATACTCCCTCGGCCTCAACGGCCTCGGCGCTTGTGCCACGCAGTACGCCTCGCGCTATATGGATGTGACCGTCTGGCGCGACGGGAACAAATATTCCCTCCACTTTGAGCGCGGGCAGATCACCGGCAAAAAGGGCGAGGAGCTGAAGATCGAGCCGACCGACCGCGGCAAAAAGACCGGCACGCTCACGCGCTGGCTGCCCGATCTCGACGTGTTTACTGATATCAACATCCCCGCGTCGTATTTTACCGACGTGCTGCGCCGACAGGCGGTCGTCAACGCGGGTATCACGTTCCGCTTCCGCGACCAGGTGGGCGGAAAATTTGAGACGCAGGAGTTCCTCTACGAAAACGGCATCGTGGACTATGTGACCGAGCTGGCGGGTGAGGGCGCGCTGACCACGCCCGTTTTCTGGGAGACGGAGCGCCGCGGCCGCGACCGCGAAGATAAGCCCGAGTATAAGGTCAAGCTCTCGTGCGCCTGCTGCTTTTCCAACCGCGTGAACGTCATCGAGCACTACCACAACTCCTCGTGGCTCGAGCACGGCGGCGCGCCGGAAAAGGCGACTAAGACGGCCTTCGTCTACGCCATCGACAAATATCTCAAGGACAGCGGCAAGTATCAGAAGAACGAGAGCAAGATCACCTGGCAGGACGTGGAGGACTGCCTTGTGCTGGTGTCCAACAACTTCTCCACGCAGACGAGCTACGAGAACCAGACGAAGAAGTCCATCACGAACAAATTCGTGCAGGAGGCGATGACGGACTTTTTGAAGTCCCGCCTGGAGACCTACTTCATCGAGAACCGCGTCGAGGCGCTCAAGATCGCCGAGCAGGTGCTCATCAACAAAAGAAGCCGCGAGAGCGCGGAAAAGCAGCGGCTGAACATCAAGAAAAAGCTCTCCGGCAATATCGACATTTCCAACCGCGTGCAGAAGTTCGTGGACTGCCGCACGCGCGACGTGTCCCGCCGCGAAATTTATATCGTTGAGGGCGACAGTGCTCTCGGCAGCGTCAAGCTCTCGCGCGACGCGGAGTTTCAGGGCATCATGCCCGTGCGCGGCAAGATCCTGAACTGCCTCAAGGCCGACTACGCCCGCATTTTCAAAAGTGAGATCATCACCGATCTTCTGAAGGTGCTCGGCTGCGGCGTGGAGGTGCAGGGCAAGGCGGTCAAGGAGCTCAACGCCTTCGACCTCAACAATCTACGCTGGAGCAAGGTCGTCATCTGCACCGATGCGGACGTGGACGGCTTCCAGATCCGCACGCTGATCCTGACGATGATCTACCGTCTCTGCCCCACGCTCATCCGCGAGGGGTACGTCTACATCGCGGAAACGCCTCTCTTTGAGATCAACTGCGGCGATAAGACGTGGTTCGCCTACTCCGACAAAGAGAAGAACGACATCGTAAAAACGCTTGAGGGCAAGCGCTATAAGGTCGACCGCTCCAAGGGCCTCGGCGAGAACGACCCGGAGATGATGTGGCTGACGACCATGAACCCCGAAACGCGCCGTCTCATCAAGGTCATGCCCGAGGACGCGGAGGCGACCGCGCAGGTATTCGATCTGCTCCTCGGCGACAATTTGCAGGGAAGAAAAGATCACATCGCGGAAAACGGCTACAAGTATTTGGAACTGGCGGACATTTCGTAGGAGGGCGGAAAACGGGGCAAAGCCCTTGCAAAAGAGCGGCGTTTATGGTACGCTGAAGGAACAGGATACCCAATGGACCCACACAGGGAAGGAGAATGGAAAAATGAAAAAACTGATCGCTCTTCTGCTGGCGCTGATGTTGGCGCTGGCGCTGGCCGTCCCCGCAAGCGCGGCGGGCGAGGATATTGGCATCATCGGCGGAGCCGACGGTCCGACCTATATTCTCGTCAGCGCCGATCCGAAGGCTGCCGCGACGGTTTCAAAGGAACAGCGCGAGCAGAACATCAAGGCGCTCGGCGGCGTGGCCGGGCAGGTCAATGTGCTGCTGGGCGACCGATGCATTGCTTTCACCGACGCGGTGCCCGAGGTGAAGAACGGGCGCACGATGGTGCCGCTGCGCGCCGCGCTGGAGGCGATGGGCGCAAGGATCGAATTTGACCAGGCCACCAAGACCGCCATCGTAACGGGTGAGAAGGCGAGCTTTACCCATGTTGTCGGCAGCGACGTCATCACGCGCGCCGACGGCTCGACGGTGAAGATGGACGTCCGCTCCTATGTGACGCCCTCCAACCGCACGATGGTGCCGTTACGCTTCTTCTCGCAGGTGCTCGGCTACGACGTGTTCTGGGACAACGGCTACCGCATGGCGTTCCTGCTCGACGAGGAGACCTTCGCGGAGAAGGTGGACAGCCGTCTCACCATTCTCAACGGCTATCTGGCCGGAAATGCGAAGCGCTTTGACGCCTCCAAGAATTATAAGGAGGATGTGACCCTCTCCGGCACGGTCAAGGTCATCGACTCCATCAAGGGCGACCGCAGCTATCCGTATTCCGGCAAGGCGTCCGTGCTGCTGGGCAAGGACGGCATGAGCATGAGCCTGAGCATGAGCCTGAGCGCCGACCTCAGCGATCTGGCGGAGTATTTTGAGAGCCTTGCCGGCGAGCCGTTGCCGGAGGCCTATCGCGCGGCGTTCATCAAGCCGGAGCTGGAGGCTGTTTTCTCTGACAAGCTATACTTCCGATCCCCGCTCTTTGACGCGCTGATGGCGGAGGTGGGCGGCACGCAGGCCGTTTCCGGCGCATGGTATGCGACGGACGCTGTGATGAGCTTCCCCGACCTCTACAGGTCGATGTACGGCAGCGGGGACGGCCGCACCGTCGGCCACATTCTCTATGCCATGATGAAGCAGGGGGATGCGAATGGGTTCTACGAGAGCTGGAGCGGTACGGAGCAGCTTGCCGCCGCCGCGGCCGAGATGTTCGGCGACGAGACCTTCACCAAGTCTGGCAGCGGCTATAAGTGGCACTTCGGCAAGGAGGAGCTTGCGAAGCTGCTGACGGAAGCGGGCGTGGATGCGGAGGCGGTCCCGGGCTTTATCGCGGACAGCGGCGTCGAGGAGCTGAGTATTGACCTGACGATGCGCAGCGACGGCGGCGTGGAGCTCAAGTACACAGCGTCGACGAGCGTCAATGAGGAAGCGGCGCTTCGCATCGACTACACGCTCGCCGGCAACAGCAGTCGTATGACCGCCAAGGGAACGGTGCAGGTGCGCAACGTCTGCGACGTGACCTTTGACGCGGCGGTCAGCGTCCGCACGACGAGCGAGAAGCCCCTTGCCGCCCCGCCCGCGGGCGCGACGATCATCACGCTCCCCCCGGTAATGCCGATCGCGGCATAAAGAAAAGAGAGAAGGAAAGCGCGCTCGGATCCGAGCGCGCTTTCCTTCTCTTTTGCCTTATTCGATGCCGAGGACCTTGTAGTCCTTGTCCTCCACCGCCTTCTTGAGTGCGGCGTCGTCCACGGGGGACTGCAGCGTCACGACGGCGGTGCCGGCGGTGTGGCTGACCTCGGCATCCACGACCTCGGGAATGGCCTCGAGCGCCTTTTTGACGGTCGCCTCGCAATGGGCGCACATCATGCCTTCGATCTTCATCGTCTTTTTCATGGTTTCCTTCTCCTTTTTCGTTGTAGTTTTTTCTTCTGCCGGTGCTGTGTTTGCAGAGGCAGGCTTTTTTCTGTGCTTATGATCGTGCTTTGGGTCGCGGAGCTTGAAGAGATTCAGCCGCAGGGCGTTGGACACCACGCAGAAGCTCGACAGGCTCATCGCCGCCGCGCCGAACATGGGGTTGAGCGTCAGCCCCAGCGGGACGAACACGCCCGCAGCCAGCGGGATGCCGAGCGTGTTGTAGAAAAACGCCCAGAAGAGGTTCTGGTGGATGTTGCGCAGCGTCGCGCGGCTCAGACGGATGGCGGCGGGCACGTCGCTCAGACGGCTCTTCATCAGCACCACGTCCGCCGCGTCGAGCGCGACGTCCGCGCCCGCGCCGATGGCGATGCCCACGTCCGCGCGGGTGAGCGCGGGAGCGTCGTTGATGCCGTCGCCGACCATAGCGACCTTGCCGCGCTCGCGCAGGCGGCGGATCTCAGCTTCCTTGCCGTCGGGCAGCACGCCGGCGATCACGCGGTCCACGCCCGCGGCGGCGCCGATGGCGCGCGCCGTGCGTTCGTTGTCACCTGTAAGCATGACGACCTCGATGCCCATATTCCGCAGCTCGCGCACGGCCTGCGGGCTGTCAGGTTTGATGACGTCCGCCACGGCGATGACGCCGAGGAGTCTGCCGTTTTCGCTGAACAGCAGCGGCGTTTTGCCGTCCTCCGCAAGCGCCTCGCAGCGCTCGCGCATGGCGGGGGAGACCTCCGCCGCGGCGGAAACGTAGGCGAGACTGCCGCCGCAGAGCGTCTGCCCGTTCCGCACGGCGGTCAGCCCGCTGCCAGAGAGCGCCCGGAAGTCCGTGACCTCATCCGCGGTCAGGCTGTCGGCTTGTGCCCTGGCGAGGATCGCGCGGGCGAGCGGATGCTCGCTTTTCTGCTCGAGCGCAAGCGCCGCGCGAAGCAGCTCCGATGCGCGCACGCCGTCCGCGGGAAGAAGATCCGTGACCTGCGGCTCGCCTGCGGTGATGGTGCCGGTCTTGTCCAGCGCGACGATGTCCACGCGGCCCGTCTCCTCCAGCGACGCGGCGGTTTTGAACAGAATGCCGTTCTTCGCGCCCAGTCCGCTGCCGACCATGATGGCGACGGGCGTGGCAAGCCCCAGCGCGCAGGGACAGCTGATGACGAGCACGGAAATGCCGCGCGCGAGGGCGAAGCCGACGCTCTGACCGAGCAGCAGCCACACGACGGTCGTCACCGCCGCGATGGCAATGACGGTCGGCACGAATACGCCGGAGACCCTGTCCGCGATCTTTGCGATGGGGGCCTTGGTCGCGGCGGCGTCGCTGACCATCTGAATGATCTGCGAAAGCGTGGTGTCCTCGCCGACGCGCGTGGCGCGGCAGCGCAGGAAGCCGGACTGATTGACCGTCGCGGCGGAGACCGTGTCGCCCGCGGCCTTGTCTACCGGCAGGCTCTCGCCCGTCAGCGCCGCCTCGTTGACGGCGCTTGCGCCGTCAAGCACCACGCCGTCCACAGGGATGCTCTCGCCGGGGCGGACCACGAAGATGTCATCCTTCTGCACCTGCTCGATGGGGACCTCAAGCTCCCGACCGTCGCGTTCGACCGTCGCGGTCTGCGGCGCGAGCTTCATCAGGCCCTTGAGCGCGTCGGTCGTGCGGCCCTTGGAACGGGCCTCGAGCATCTTGCCGACGGTGATGAGCGTGAGGATCATGGCGGCGGACTCGAAGTAGAAGTCCATCATGTAGGCCATCACGGCCTCCGTGTCGCCGCGCACCTGCGCACCGGTCATGGCGAAGAGGGCGTAGGTGCTGTAGCCGAAAGCTGCCGTCGCGCCGAGGGCGACGAGCGTATCCATGTTCGGCGCGCGGCGCCACAGGCTCTGGAAGCCGCTGATGAAGAATTTCTGGTTGATGACCATGACGGCGACCGTTAAAAGCAGCTGGGTCAGGCCCATCGCCACATGGTTGTCCGTGTAGAACGCGGGCAGCGGCCAGCCCCACATTATGTGTCCCATCGAAAAATACATCAGCACGAGCAGGAAACCGAGCGACCAGAGCAGCCGGCGCTTCAGCTTCGGCGTTTCGTGATCCTCCAGCGCGGCCTCCGCCTCGGCAGCGCTCGGCGCGGCTTTGCCCGCGCCCTTTAAGGACGCGCCGTAGCCCGCCGCCTGCACGGCGGCGATGATGTCCTGCGGCGCGGCGGAACCCTCCACGCCCATCGAGTTCGTCAGCAGGCTCACCGAGCAGGACGTGACGCCCGGGACCCTGCTCACTGCCTTTTCGACCCGGGCCGAGCAGGCGGCGCAGCTCATGCCGGTCACATTGTATTGTGTCATTGCGTGTTCCTCGGTTCTGTGAAATTGCGGTTAGGTTGTGCGCTTTTCACTCATTTCATGAGCTTTTGAAGCGTCGTCACCAGCTCGTCGATCGTCTCGTCCCTGCCGGCGCGGATATCCTCCGCCACGCAGGTGCGGATGTGTGCGGCAAGCAGCTCCTTGTTGAAGGCGTTGACCGCCGCGTTGACCGCCGCGGCCTGCACTAAAATGTCGGGACAGTACGCGCCGGACTCCACCATGCTGCGGATGCCGCGGATCTGCCCCTCGATGCGGTTGAGCCGGTGAATGAGCTTTTTGTACTCCTCCGGCGAGCGCTCCTTTTTGCGCTGCGAGCAGCGGCAGCATTCCGATCGGTCCATATACCGTGCCTCCCTGATAGCGATATACCCCTTGGGGGTATCTGCACTATATACCCCTATGGGGTATTTGTCAAGGGGAAAAAAGAGAAAAGGTCTCAGGACCCTTTCTCTTCCTTTTTGTCAATGATGGTCGCGGTGGCACGCACGCGGCGCAGATCGAAGTCCCGCACGTTCCAGCGCTCGATGAGGTCGCTGATCTGCCCCTCGGTCTCGGCGACCTCCTCCTCGAACGCGCGGGCGGAGATGCGCAGTGCGCCGTGACCGAGGATGATGACCTGCTCCATGTTGTCCGACGTGGCGACGCGGACGCGGTGGTTTTTGCCGAGGTCGTAGGTCGCGCGCTCGATGTAGCTGTCGGCGGTCTGCGCCTCCTTGGTGTAGACGATGTAGATGCCGTTTTTCTTTTCCATCGAGCCGGGATTGCCCTTGACCTTGTAGGCGTCGAAGACCAGAATGATCTCGCATCTGCGCCAGCCGCGGTAGTTGGCAAGGATGCCCGCGAGCGCCTCGCGCGCGGCGGCGACGTCCTGCGCAGCGAGCTTTTTGAGCGCGTCCCACGCGAAGATGATGTTGTAGCCGTCCACGAGCAGATACTCGGGACCGGTCTTCTGATTTTTGATGTTATAGCGCGTCTCGTCGAGCGCGGTGCGCGCGGGCGCGCGCTTTGGCTCGAACGCGCGGCGCTCGACCTTGCCGTAGGTGCTCTCGAAGATGGCGAGCAGCTCCCTGTCCTCAGCGGCGGAGCCGGAGGACGCGCGGCTGCGTGTCGGCATGGGTTCGGCGGCTTCGGCGGGGTGCTCCTGTAGGACGCAGGGGACGTGCGCGCGGGCCTTGACCTCGTTCCACGGAACGTAGACGCCTGCGCCGTGCTCGCAGAACACCGAGCCGGTGGGGTTTTCCGCGTCGCGCTCGGGATCGTAGCCGATGGCGGCGATGACGCTCTCCGCGTCCGCGCAGGGCTCGTAGCCGCGCAGGGTGCAGCTCAGACGTCCGCGTCCGCGGGTGTAGGCCGCGACCTCACGCGCGTAGCTGCGCAGTCCCTTGACTGGCGCGAAGCCGGTGAGCACCGTTTCCTCGCCGACCGTTTCCGGTGCGTCCGCCGAGCCGCCCATCGCGGCAAGGTCGGTCATCGCACGTCCCACGCATTCCGGCGGCAGCTCGAGACGGAAATCATAGAACGGCTCGAGCAGCACGCTCTCGGCCTGCATCAGACCCTGCCGCACGGCGCGGTAGGTCGCCTGCCGGAAATCGCCGCCCTCGGTGTGCTTGAGGTGCGCGCGGCCCGCGAGGAGCGTCATTTTTACGTCGGTCAGCGCGCTGCCCGTCAGCACGCCGGGATGCGCGCGCTCGGCAAGGTGCGTGAGAATGAGACGCTGCCAGTTGAGGTCCAGCTCGTCCGTCGGACAGGCGGAGGCAAGCTGAACACCGCTCCCGCGCGGGGCGGGCTCGAGCAGCAGATGCACCTCGGCGTAGTGGCGCAGCGGCTCGAAGTGTCCGACGCTCTCGACGGTGTTGGCAATGGTCTCCTTGTAAACGATGCCGCCCTCGCCGAACGTGACGGAGAGGCCGAAGCGGTCGGATATGAGACGCTGCAAAATTTCCAGCTGCACCTCGCCCATCAGCTCGGCGTGCAGCTCGCCGGACGCTTCCTCCCACACGATGCGGAGCATCGGGTCCTCGTCCTCCAGCTCGCGCAGCTTCGGGAGGACGGTGTGCGCGTCCGTGCCGCCGGGCAGGAGGATGCGGTAGGTCAGAACGCTTTGCAGCACAGGCTTTTCGCCGTCCGCCTCCGCCCCGAGCCCCTGCCCGGGATAGGTGTCCGCAAGGCCCGTGACGGCTACGACCTCGCCCGCGCCTGCCGCGTCGAGCGGGCGGAACTTCGCGCCGGAGTAAAGCCGGAGCTGGTCGGCCTTGCCGCAGGGAAGCTGCATTTTTGCCCGCAGTGTCCCGCCGGTGACCTTCAGGTGCGTGAGCCGTGTGCCCTGCGCGTCGCGGGAGATCTTAAAGACGCGCGCGCCGAAGTCCGCGCCGCGCGCCGGCTCGCGCGTGAAGCGCGTGAGCAGCTGCAAAAACTCCGCCACGCCCTCATTTTTGAGCGCGGAGCCGAAGCAGCAGGGGAAAATTTTCCGCGCGGAGATCAAAGCGGCGAGCGTGTCGTCCGAAAGCGCGCCGCGCTCCAGCAGCTCCTCGAGAGCCGCTTCATCGGTCAGCGCGGCGTGCTCGTCGCGCACGTCCGGCTCCGCGCCGAGATCGACGCACGCGCCGAAGCTCTTTTGCAGATCCGTCAGCAGCGCCGCGCGGTCCGCGCCCGCAAGGTCCATCTTGTTGATGAAGAGGAACGTCGGCACGCCGTAGCGCTCCAGCAGCCGCCAGAGCGTGCGGGTGTGGCCCTGCACGCCGTCCGTGCCGCTGATGACAAGGATCGCGTAGTCGAGCACCTGCAGGGTGCGCTCCGCCTCGGCGGAGAAATCGACGTGGCCCGGCGTATCGAGCAGCGTGATGTGCGTGCCGCCGCAGTCGAGCACCGCCTGCTTGGCAAAGATGGTGATGCCGCGCTCGCGTTCGAGCGCTTCGGTGTCCAGAAAGGCGTCGCCGTGATCGACGCGGCCGAGCGTGCGCAGCGCGCCCGCGGCATATAAAAGGCCCTCGGAGAGGGTCGTTTTGCCCGCGTCGACATGGGCGAGTATTCCGATGGTGAGTTTTTTCATAGCCTGTCCTCTGAAAAAGCGCCGCGGCGCAGCGCATCCGCTTTTCTCTACGATACCATGCTTTTGCGCCCGCGTCAAATGGAAAAGGGCTGCCGGCGGCAGCCCTTTCGCTCACAGCTTTTATGATCTTCCGTAGATGCGCGTCATTTCGCGGATCTGCCCGGCGAGCTTTTTGCTCGCCTCACCCGGGAGCATACGCCACTCCCAGTTGCCGCGGCTCGTGCCGGGGATGTTCATGCGGTGGCCCGCGCCGAGGTCGAGCCAGTCCTGCATCTGCGCGACGAAGAGCTTTGCCACCGAGCTCATGCCGCCGCGGATGATGCCGCGGTTGAAGCCCTCTCGGTCGTTGAGCCCAAGGTACTGCACGGCGAAGGCAATATCCGCCTTATCCGCCTCCGTGCGCCAGAGGGTGAGGGGCGCGTTGTCGTGCGTGCCGGTGTAGCAGATGCAGTTCTCCCCGTAGCTGTGCGGCAGATAGCTGCTTGTGTCGCGCGAGTCGAAGGCGAATTCCAGCACCTTCATGCCGGGCAGACGCGAGTCGGCAAGCAGCTGCGTGACCTCCGGCGTGGGATAGCCGAGATCCTCGGCGATGAACTCGATGTCGTGGAACCAGCCGGTCAGCACGCCGACGAGCGCCATGCCGGGGCCCTTGACCCAGCGGCCGTTTTTCGCGGTCGTCTCGCCATAGGGCACGGCCCAGTAGCTCTCGAAGCCGCGGAAGTGGTCGATGCGGACGACATCGTAGAGCTTCGCCGCCCCGCCGATGCGGCGGATCCACCACTCAAAGCCGTCCTTCTGCATGGCCTCGTAGTCGTAGAGCGGGTTGCCCCAGAGCTGACCGTCGGCGCTGAAGTAGTCCGGCGGCACGCCGGAGACCTCAACGGGCACGTTTCGCTCGTCGAGCTGGAATTTCTCCGGCTCGCTCCACACGTCGGAGGAGTCCATCGCCACATAGATGGGGATGTCGCCGATGATGCGGATGCCGAGACCGTTGATGTAGCTCTTGAGCGCACTCCACTGCCGGAAGAAGAGAAACTGAATGTAGGTGAACAGCTCCACGTCCCCGCGCAGCTCCGCGCGGTAGCGCTCGAGCGAGTCGGTCTTGTGCAGCCGCGCGCCCTCGTCGGGCCATTCGGTCCAGGATTTCATGCCGAAATGCCGCTTGAGCGCCATGAAGAGCGCGTAGTCCGGCAGCCAGCGGCTGTTTTCCGATTCGAAGGCGGCGACCGCCTTGCGGTCGCGCTCCCAGCCGCGCGCCTTGGCCCTTTCGAGCAGCGCGAAGCGGCTCTCGTAAATTTTGCCGTAGTCGACGTAGCGCGGCTCCGAGCCCCACGCGCAGGAGGTGACCTCCTTGCGCGTGAGCAGCTTATCCTTGATGAGCAGATCGAGGTCGATGAAGTACGGGTTGCCTGCAAAGGTCGAAAAGCTCTGATACGGCGAGTCGCCGTAGCTTGTGGGGCCGAGCGGCAGGAGTTGCCAGTAGCCCTGTCCCGCCGCGTGGAGAAAATCGGCAAAGTCATACGCCGCCTTGCCGAACGTGCCGATGCCGTAGGGCGAGGGGAGCGAGGAGATCGGCATCAGAATGCCGGAGGAACGATTCATGTGAGATCAGCCTTTCACGGCGCCGGCCGCGACGCCCTTGATGATGTGTTTCTGGCAGCAGAGGTAGAAGATGATGACGGGGACGATGCTCAGGAAGATGAGCGCCATCGTCGCGCCGAGATCGACCGTGCCGTAGCTGCCCTTGAGGTACTGGATATGGATGGGAATGGTCTTGTACTTGGTGCTGTCGAGCAAGAGATAGGGGAGCAGATAGTCGTTCCACACCCACATGATCTCGAGGATGCCGACGGAGATCATCGTAGGCCGCAGCATCGGGAACACGACGGAGAAATAGGTGCGCAGCGGACCGCAGCCGTCGATGGCGGCGGCCTCCTCGATCTCCAGCGGGATGGACTTCACGAAGCCCACGAACATGAAGATGGCAAGCCCCGCGCCGAAGCCGAGGTAGATGATGGGAATGGTCCAGGGCGTGTTGAGCGCGACCTTTTCGAGGCTGCCGCTCGCAAAGTTAAAGTATGGGATCTTCACGCGGTCGGCGGTCTTGGAGAGGGTGAACATGACCATCTGGAACGGCACGACCATGGAAAAGACGCAGAGGTAATAGATGCCGCGGCAGAGCTTGCTGTCCACGCGGGCGATGTACCACGCGGCCATCGAGGTGCAAAGCAATATCAGCGCCGTGGAGACAAGCGTGATGAAAAGACTGTAGAACGCGGACTTCCAGAAGGGATAGTTGCCGAAGGTAACGCCCTTGATGTAGTTCGCCCAGCCGGCAAAGCTCTCGGCGGTGGGCAGGGCAAAGGTCTCGGTCTTGACATAGGTGTTGAGCTTGAAGGAGTTGACTACCACAGCCAGCACCGGCAGGATGTAGAGGATGCAGATAAAGGCCAGCACGACCGAAAGAATGGTCTTGCGGCGGCGTTCGGCGGAAAGGGAACCGTTCATTACTGCTGCACCTCCTTTTTGCGTGTAGCGCGGAGCTGGATCAAACCGATGGCGGCGACGAGCAGGAAGAACAAAACGGCCTTGGCCTGCGCGGTGCCGCGGGAGTTGACGTTCTGCCCGTAGAACGTGTTGTAGATGTTCAGCGCCAGCATCTCAGTCGTCTTGATGGCTGAGCCGTCGGACTGGATGATGTAGGGCTGACCGCCCGTGAGGGCGAGGTTCTGGTCGAAGAGCTTGAAGCTGTTCGTCAGCGTGAGGAAGGTGCAGATGGTGATGGAGGGCATTACGTTCGGGATGGTGACCTTCCAGAGTGTCTGCCAGCGGTTTGCGCCGTCGATCTTCGCGGCCTCGAGCATATCCTCGGGCACGGCCTGCAAGCCGGCGATGTAAATGATCATCATATAGCCGACCTGCTGCCAGCACATGAGGATGATGAGGCCCCAGAAGCCGTATTTCGTCTCCAGCAGGATCGACGTGCCGTAGCGCGAGAGGATGCCGTCGAAGATCATCGACCACACATAGCCCAGCACGATGCCGCCGATGAGGTTCGGCATGAAGAACACCGTGCGGAAGAGATTGCTCCCCTTGATGCCCTGTGTGAGGGCATAGGCCACGGCGAAGGCCAGCACGTTGATGAACACGAGCGAGACGAGCGCAAAGAGCGCCGTGTACCAGAACGAATGGACAAAGCTCGCGTCGTTCAGCGCCTTGATGTAGTTGCCGAAGCCGATGAACTGCGCGTCCGAGGTCGTCTTGAACTTGCAGAACGAGAGGTACACGCCCTTGCAGAACGGATAGACGAAGCCAATGGCGAAGGCGCAGAGCATGGGACCCATGAACAGCGGGGCCCACCGCCGGATCGGGCGGCGGACGAGCGAGCTGTTGACGGCTGCTGCGTCGTGTTTACGCTTCAATTCGATCACTCCCATCGAGATAGATTGACTGAGCACGGCGCGGGCCTCTTGCGGCGTCTGCCGTGGTAGAAGAAGAGGACGGGCGAAGGCCCGCCCTCTTCATAAGAATGATAGGTTTTGCGGTATGGAGACGCTTAGCCGTTGGCGGCAGCGTACTGCACGGCCCAACCGTCCACGAACGCGGTCTTGACCTGCTCCCAGTTGGCGTCGGTGGGATCGTTGTCATACTGGTTCATCGCGGCGACGATGGCTTCACGGTAGGCGTCGACGTTGGGCTGGAAGTTGGTGACCCAAGGCATGACGTAGTTGCCCTCGGCGGTATAGGCGTTGGCGTCGGCCAGGAAGCCGCAGGTGGACTCGGCAGCCTGCTTGTAGGGCATGACGGCGAATTCATCGACGAGCATACGGGAGACCTCAGCGTCGGTGACGAGCCAATACATGAAGTCGAGCGTAGCCTGAATGTCCTCGGCGGAGGCCTTGGCGTTCACGGCCCAGCAGTTCTCGGTGCCGCAGTTCAGACCGGCCTTCTCCTCACCGGCAACGCCGCAGTAGAAGGGGATCATGGAGAGGTTGTCAAGACCGTACTGACCATCGCCGGTGCCGGTCAGAGCCGCCCACTCCCAGGAGCCGTTCTGATAGAACACAGCCTGCTCCTTGCCGAACTCGGCCTGGGCGTCATAGCCGCCGGCAGCGAGGGTGGAGGGAGCGACCGCGCTGTTGTTGATGTAGAGGTCCCAGAGGTTCTTGAAGTTCTGCATGTAGGTGCCCTTGATGCTCGGGGGGCAGACCTTCCAGGCGTCGGGATCGTCCACGGACTCATAGTAATACTCGAGGTTGGCGAGGTGGCCGGTGAAGCGCCAGCTGGAGTCGCCGCTCATGGAGGAGGAGGTGAAGGCGTCGAAGCCCAGCTCGGCGGCGCGGGAGTGGATGTCCTCCGCAACGGCCTTGAGGGTCTCGAAGTTGGTGATGTCGCTGAGCTGATAGCCGGCCTTCGCCAGCAGGTCCTCGTTGACGATGATGCCGTAGCACTCATAGCAGTAGCCGATGGAGCAGAGCTTGCCGTCGGCGTCGTAGAGGTTGTAGGCGTCGGTGGTCAGCTCACCCGCGATGGGCGTGCCGGTCAGGTCGTAGCAGTAGTCGCCCCAGGTGTCCACGGCGGCCTGGTTGCCGACGACGAACATCGTGGGAGGCGCTTCCTTATCCATCGCGGCGGTCAGGGTCTCGTTGTAGGTGCCGGATGCGGCGGTCTGGATGGTGACGGGCACACCGGTCTTTTCGGTGTACATGGCGGCGACCTTCTGCAGGGTGCCGTCCGCCTCGGGCTTGAAATTCAGCCAGAACACACGGCCGGCGGTCTCGGTGGCGTCACCGTCGTCGGAGGGCTCCTCGGCCGTCTTGTTGCCGCAGGCAACGAGGCTGAGAGCCATAACAAGTGCCAGGACAAGTGCAAGATACTTCTTCATGTTTCATTGATCTCCTTATTCAAATTTATTTTCACGCGCTCGGCGCGGGAAAATCATTTCGTCAGGTCGCGCACGGATTCACCCGCGCGCAGGGAGGTCGGCAGCGTCAGATGGTCGTGCGCGCCGCCGCGGATGACGCCGAGCAGCAGCTCGACGCTCTTTGTGCCCATGGCCGTCATCGGCTGGCAGAGGGTGGTGAGCATGGGATGGATGTACTCGGAGACATTGATGCCGTCGATGGCGATGATGGAGCAGTCCTCGGGAATGCTGCGCCCGCTCTCGCGCAGGGCGCGCATCGCGCCGATCGCCATATCGTCCGCAATGGCAAAGACGGCGGTGAAGTCCGCCGGACGCTTCAGCCGCTCGCGCATGGCGCGGCAGCCGCTTTCCACGGTGAAATCGTCCGCGCAGATGACGTCCTCCTCCTCGGGCGGGATGCCCAGCTCGCGCAGCGCGCGGGCGTAGCCGGAGTAGCGCAGCTGGGAGATGGAGCTGTCGTCGGGGTCGGCGGTCAGCGCCGCGATGCGGCGGTGGCCCTTTTTGGCCAGCTCCATGACCGCGCGGTAGGCCTCCTGCTCGTCGGCGATGGAGACGGAGGAATACTTGCTCGGATCGAGCGTGCCGTAGGCGTTGGTGTAGGTGCAGCAGACAAAGGGCACGTTGAGCAGCGCCAGCTCCGCGGGAGAGTAATCCGAGCGTCCGCCGAGAAAAATGAGGCCCTGCAGGCGCTTTTCGCGCTCCATCACCGCGCCGCACTTGACCTCGTCATCGCAGGAGGCGATCTGACGCATGACCATCGTGTAGCCCGCGAGGTCGAGCTTATGCTCGATGGCACGGATGATATCGGTGTAGAAGGGGTTCTGCACGCCGCGCACCACAAGGCCGACGGTGTCGGACTTCGTGCGCACAAGGCTGCGCGCGGAATTGTTGGGCAGATAGTTGTGCTCGGCAATGACCTCCAGCACGCGGCGGCGGCTTTCCTCGCTCACGTCGGGGCGGTCGTTGAGTACACGGGAGACCGTGCTCACGCCCACGCCGCTGAGCTTTGCAATGTCCTTGATGGTCATGGCGACACCCTCTGCATGAAAAAATCAAAGCCCGTTTCCGGGAACCTTACCGGTAACGTTTCCACTTTTCTTTTATTGTAGCAGTCTCTTCCCAAAAAGTCAAAGCACTTTGCCCTGTCCATCTTACCAAAAAAACAGCAAGAAAAATGTCGCAATGAACAAAGGGAGCCTCTGTCCGGCATCGGACAGAGGCTCCCTTTCACAAAAATGCCTTTATTTTTCGAGCAGCAGCTCCGCGATCTGTACGGTGTTGGTCGCCGCGCCCTTGCGGACCTGGTCGCCGCAGCACCAGAGGTTCAGCCCGCGCTCGTCGGTCAGATCGTCGCGGATGCGGCCGACGTAGACGAGGTCCTGATCGCTCGTGTCGAGCGGCATGGGATAGACCTTGCTCGCAAGGTCGTCGGTCAGCTTGCAGCCGGGCGCGGCGGCGATCAGCTCACGCGCGCGCTCGACGCTGATCTTTTCCTTTGTGCGCAGCACGACGGAGACGGAGTGGCTGCGCACCACGGGCACGCGCACACAGGTGCAGCTGACCTTCATCTCGGGCAGGTGGAGGATCTTGCGGCCCTCGTTCTGCATCTTCATCTCCTCGCTCGTGTAGCCCATGTACGCCTCGCCGCCGATCTGGGGGATGACGTTGTAGGCGATCTGGTACTGGAACACCTTCGGCTCGACGGGCTTGCCCGCGGCGAGCGCCGCGACTTCGTCGTGCAGCTCGTCGATGCCGTTCTTGCCCGCGCCGGAGACCGCCTGATAGGAGCTGGCGATGATGGTCTCGATGGGGCTCTCCTTCGCCAGCGCGTTGATGGCGACGAGGGTGACGATGGTGGTGCAGTTGGGGTTGGAGATGATGCCGCTGTGCCACTTCACGTCCTCGGGGTTGATCTCGGGGATGACCAGCGGCACCTTGGGGTCGAGACGGAAAGCGCTGGAGTTGTCGACGAACACCGCGCCGGCCTTAACGATGGCGGGCGCGAAGCGCTCGGCAATGTCGTTCTCCGCCGCGCCGAGCACGATGTCGAGACCCTCAAAGGCGTCGTCCGACGCCTCGACGATCGTGCACTTCCTGCCGCCGAAGTCGATTTCGCTGCCCGCGCTGCGCGCGGAGGCGATGGGACGCAGCTCGCCGACGGGGAACTTGCGCTCGAGCAGAATTTTCATCATTTCCTGACCCACGGCGCCCGTCGCGCCGAGAATGCCTACATTATAAAGCTTCATGGTATTGCCCTCACCTTTTCCTTAAATATGTTCCTTGACAAAGCTGTCATACAGTACGCGAATGGCCTGCGCGAAGTCCTTTTCCTCCACGCCGACAATGATGTTCAGCTCCTCGGGACCCTGCGTGATCATGCGGATGTTCACGCCGTTCTCACCGAGCTTGGCAAAGATCTTGCCGGAAACGCCGGGGCGGTACGCCATCTTCCGGCCGACCGCCGCGACGACCGCGATGTGCTCCGTCACCGTTATCTTATTCGGCTGCACCTCTTTTTGCAGCTCGCCCAGCATGGCGTAGAGACATTTGGAGACCTTTTTGCTCTCCACCACCAGCGAGATGATGTCGATGCCGGAGGGGATATACTCCACGTTGACCTCGTGCTTGGCGAGAATTTCCAGGATCTGCACGAGCGTGCCGGGGTCGCCGGACATACCGGTCTTGGCGATGGTGATGACGGAGAAGCCCTTCTTGCCCGCGATGCCAGTGATGAAGCTGCCGTCGTTCGTGTCCTCCTCGATGCTCTCGAGAATGGTGGTGCCGGGGTGGTCCGGCTCGTTCGTGTTGCGGATGTTGAGCGGGATGTTCTTCTCACGCACGGGGAAGATGGTGCCCTCGTGGAGCACCTGCGCGCCGATGTAGCTCAGCTCGCGCAGCTCACCGTAGGTGAGGTGGCGGATGGGCGCGGGATCGTCCACGATGCGCGGGTCGGCCATCAGAATGCCGGAGACGTCCGTCCAGTTTTCGTAGACGTCGGCGTCCAGCGCCGCCGCCGCCAGCGCGCCGGTGATGTCGCTGCCGCCGCGGGAGAAGGTGCGGATGCGCCCGTCGGGCATCACGCCGTAGAAGCCGGGAATGACCACGCTGCGGTCGCCCGCGGCGCGGCGCAGCGCCTCGTAGGTCGCGTCGGTATCCACCGTGCCGTCGAAGCGGAACTTCACCCACTCGGCGGCGTCGAGGAACTCGTAGCCGAGGTACTCAGCCATCAGCCGCGCGGAGAAGTATTCGCCGCGCGAGGCCAGCTCGTCCTTTTCGATGCCCTCCTGCATCTTCGCCCACAGGGCGTCGAAGTCGGGATTCAGGTCGAGCTTCAGACCGCAGTCGTGCGCGATCTCGAGATAGCGCGTGCGGATCATGTCAAAAATTTCCTCGCAGCTCACACCGTATTTGATGTGCGCGGCACAGAGGTACAAAAGATCGGTGATCTTGTGGTCGCCCGAAAAGCGCTTGCCGGGCGCGGACACGATGACCACGCGGCGGGACTCGTCGGCCTCTACGATGGCCTTGACCTTGGCGAACTGCTGGGCGTCGGCGAGCGACGAGCCGCCGAATTTCAGAACTTTAAGCATTTTCCTTTACTCCTCCTCGATCCTTGCTAAGAATACCGGTTCGCCGCACGAGCGCGCGCGCTCGGCGCGCGCAAAGGCCTCGGCGACAGTGATGGGTCCGATGCAGACGATCTCGCTGCCCGTACGCAGGTAAAAGCGGCCGACCGCCGCGGAATTGTCGATGTGCTTCGCCTCGTGCCGCGAGACATAAAAGCTCGGGCAGCCCTCGATGACGTCCACGCAGTCGCTCAGCACGCTGCTGCCGGTGGGGTAGCCGCCCGCGCCCGCGCCGGAAAAGCTCAGCTCGCCGAAGCGCGCGCCGCGCAGGGTGACGAGGTTTCCCGTGCCGTTCGTCTGCGCGACCGGCGACGCGGCGGGGAAGAGCGTGGGGCAGACAAAGGCGGAGATGCGGCCCTCGTGCCGCTCGGCGCGGACGAAGAGCTTGCAGACCCTGCCCAGCTCGCGCCAGGCGACGAAGTCCTTTTTCTCCACGCTCGAGATGCCGAAGCAGGGGATATCCTCCTCCTGCACCGACGCGCCGAAGGCGAGGTTCGCGCTGAGCACCAGCTTGCGCCGCGCGTCGTAGCCCTCCACGTCCGCGGTGGGATCGGCCTCGGCGTAACCGAGCGCTTGCGCCTCGCGCAGACAGGTGATATAATCGACGCCGGAGGCCGTCATGGCTGAGAGCATATAGTTCGTCGTGCCGTTCAGGATGCCGCCGACGGCGGTGATCTCATCGAGCCGCGCGGCGCGGGAGAGGGACGTGAGCCACGGGATGCCGCCGCCCGCCGCCGCCGTGCAGCGCAGCGACACGCCGCACTCCCTCGCAAGCTCCAGCAGCTCGTCGTAGTGCGCGCACACGAGCTGCTTGTTCGCGGTGACGACGTGCTTGCCCGCGCGCATGGCCGCGCAGATATAACGGTAAGCCGGCTCCAGTCCGCCCATGACCTCGACCACGATGCCGACCGAGCAGTCGCGCACGATCTCGCCGAAATCATTTGTCACGGTGCAGGGAAGCTCCGGGCGCGGACGGCGGGATAAAACGCTCGTCACGCGCAGATCGCTCCGCCCGAGCGTGAGCTCGTAGAAGGCTTTGCCGACGGTGCCGAAGCCGAGCAATGCAATGTTCATGGGGTGTGCCTGCCTTTCTCTCTGTAAAATCCGCCAAGTATGGACGATTTGTGCAGTTTGCACGGAAATGTCCGCGGCAGAAAAACACTTGACTTTTTGATGGGAACAATATAACATGAGCATTGTCGAAATGCAATAGGCAATCGAAAAAATATTTTGATATGGCAAATGAAAAAAACGAAAAGCGGAGGTATTTTTAATATGAACTATCAAAGCACGCGGAACGCGGCCCTCACCGCATCGAGCGCCGAAGCGATCCTGAACGGCCTTGCCCCCGACGGCGGGCTGTACGCCATGCCGGCCCTCGCGGGGCTGGCCTTCGACTGGCAGCGCTGCCTGACGCTCTCCACGCAGGGCATGGCGACGGAGATATTATGCGCGCTGCTGCCCGACTTCACGCACGCGGAGATGGAACAGCTTGTCCGCGCGGCCTACACCGGCAAATTCGAGACCGAGGACCTGACCCCCACCGTTCCGGTCGGTGAGGACACGGTGCTCGAGCTGTTCCGCGGCCCCACGAGCGCCTTCAAGGATGTGGCGCTCTCGATGCTGCCGCACCTGATGACGGCGGCAAAGAAGAAGTGCGGCGTGGACGATGAGATCTTGATCCTCACCGCGACCTCCGGCGACACCGGCAAGGCCGCGATGGAGGGCTTCTGCGACGTCGCGGGCACGAAGATCATCGTCTTTTACCCGGACGGCGGCGTGTCCGCCGTGCAGAAGGCACAGATGGTCACGCAGGGCGGCGACAATACCTGTGTCGCCGCGGTGCGCGGCAACTTCGACGACGCGCAGACTGCCGTCAAGCAGGTCTTTGCCGAGGTCGGCGGCGAAAGCTTGCTCGCGGGCAAGGGTGTGCGCCTGTCGAGTGCGAACTCCATCAACATCGGCCGCCTTGCCCCGCAGGTCGTTTATTACTTCCGCGCCTACGCAGACCTTGTCCGCCGCGGCACGGTCGCTGTCGGCGAGCGGGTGGACTACGTTGTTCCCACCGGCAACTTCGGCGACATTCTCGCCGGCTACTTCGCCCGCGAGCTGGGGCTTCCTGTCGGCACGCTCGTGTGCGCGTCCAACGCCAACAACGTGCTCACCGACTTTATCCGCACGGGCCGCTACGATAAAAAGCGCCCGTTCTACCTCACCAGCTCGCCCTCGATGGACATTCTGGTGTCGAGCAACCTCGAGCGTCTGCTGTTCCTGCTCTCCGGCGACGAGCAGCTGGTGGCGAAGCTGATGCGTCAGCTCACCGAGGACGGCGCCTACGAGGTGCCGGAGGAGCTGAAGGAGAAGATTCAGTCCCTCTTCTGGGCGGGCTGCTGCGGCGACGACGAGACGAAGCGGACCATCGGCAGGGTTTGGCAGGAGCATCATTATCTCTGCGACACGCACACCGCCGTGGCGTGGAACGTCGCGCAGCAGTACAAGGCGGCGAACCCCGTTCACGCGCCGGTCGTGGTGCTCTCCACCGCGTCGCCCTACAAGTTCCCCGCCGCCGTGCTCGAGGGCCTCGGCGAAAAGGCGGAGGGCGACGAGTTCGCCGTCATGGAGCAGCTCGAGCGTCTGACCGGCGTTCCCGCGCCGAAGAACCTCCGCGGTCTGCGCGAGCGCCCCGTGCGCCACACCACCGTCCTCGACCGCGAGGAGATGCTGCCCTTTGTCCTGGAAAAGGCACAGGAAAAGCAGTGGTTCTAAGATGAAAAAAGGAAGCGAAGGGGAAACCCCTTCGCTTCCTTTTTCTATATGCGCTCAGCCCATGAACCTCGGCACGATCACGCCGCGCGGCGCGTCGGGCGTCAGCTCAAAGGAGCTGCCGTCAAGACAGTGTACCTCGTCTGCGGGATAGAGCCGCAGGAAGTCCTCCCCCGTGGCGATCACATCGTAGCCGTGGCTGCCGTGGCGGTAGTGCATCGGCACGATCACGCGCGGCGCGATGGCGTCCGCCACGCGCCTGGCGGTCTCCGCGTCGATGGTGTAGAAGCCGCCGACGGGAATCAGCAGCGCGTCACAGCCGCGCAGCGGCGCGATTTGTGCCACGCTCAGCTCGTGGCCGAGGTCGCCGAGATGGACGACGCGCAAGCCCTCGGCGGCGAGGACGTGTACGGTGTTCGTTCCGCGCAGCGTACCGCCCTTGTCGTCGTGGAAGGTCTCGACCGTCTGCACTGTGAAGGGGCTGTCCTTGCGCGGCGTGAGCGACACCGCTTCGACAAAAGCATGGTCGCGGTGATGGTGCGAGCAGAGCACCTCGTTCGCGCTCGTATGCAGCGGCGGATAGCTCTCCACATAATATGGGTCGAGCACGACGCGATAGCCGCCGCTTTCGACGGCGAAGCAGGAATGGCCCAGCCAGGTGAGCTTCATAGGCGTTTTCTCCTTATCGGTTATTCTTCGCTTTTCGGCTCCTCGCCTGCGGGGAGCTTGTTTTTCTTTTTGCCGAGCCTGCCGAACGGCTTCTTTTTGCGCACCGCGCGCACGACGATCACGGCGAGCGCCGCCAGCACCGCCAGGAACACAAGGTTGTTCGCGATGCCGATGGCAAGGTCCTCAAGGAATACGCCTGTGTCGCGCAGACCGTTCGTGAAGGCCCGCGCGATGCGCGCGCCGAAGGTCAGCGGCGCGCCCTCGTTCTCATCGAGCTTGTAGGTCTCGCTGAGCGTCAGGCTCACGGTGGCGTAATCCACCAGCGCATCGTAGTGGCGCAGCGTGCCGGAGAGACTTTCGATCTCGTACTCCGTGTCGCTGATGGCGCTCTCAATGGTGATGATGTCCGCCATATTGTCCGCCTTCGAGAGCAGCTCCTGCAGCCGCTCGAGCTTGATCTGCGCGGTCTTGAGACGGGAGTCGGTGTCGTAGTATTCCTCGGTAATGTTCTCCGCCGAGGAGGACATATAGGTGACGTGGCAGAGCGAGCCGACCTGCTCGCAGAAGTGCTCGTACTCCGCGGCGGGCACGCGCACGGTGAATTCGCCGTAGCGGTAGCCGCTCGAGCGATTGCTCAGACTCTTGCTCTCAAAGTAGCCGCCGCAGGACTTCACCAGCTCGGTGATGGCGGACTCGCTCGTCGTGTAGTCCTGCGTCTGCACCTCGATGCTCGCGCGGTAGATCATCTTCGCGTCGCTCTGCGGGACCGTGCCGCCGGTGAGCGTCTGGCCGTCGTCCCAGCCATAGTCGGCGTCCGCCGCCGGGGTCTCCGGCTCATAGGCATAGCCGTTTTCCGCCTTGTCGTAGTAGCTCTGGCTCGTCATCATGCTGTCCGCGCTGTCGCGCGGAGCCGCCTTGCTGCCGCAGCCCGTGAGCAGGGCAAGCAGCATCAGCGCGCTGAGAAAAAGGGTAAGCGTTCTCTTCATCTTTCATCACCTCAATCTTTTATTTGGGGTCTCTGAAAGGTTTGACGCTGAAAACTGGAAAAAGTTCCCGTTTTTCCTATTTTTTCTCGGCTTCCAGCCGCGCAAAGGTCTCCAGCGCGGCGAGAATGCTGTGCTCCTCGCCCGCGGCGGCCGCGTCGGCGCCGGCGGCGTAGGAGCCGACGCCGTGGGAAATGCACTCCTTCCAGCGCACGACGTTGTTGAGCACGCTCGCGCATTTCATGCCGCGCAGCCGCCCGACGGTCAGCAGTGCCGCGGTCTCCATGTCGCTGCCGAGCACGCCCTTTTTCGACCAGTATTCGTTGATCTCCTCGATGTCGTCGATGTAAAAGCTCTCGTGGCTGCGGATGATGCCGAGGCGGTGGGCGAAGCCCTGCGCGCGGATGCTCTCCGTCAGCGCGAGCAGCAGCTCCGTGTCCGGCACGGCGGGATAGCCCTCGCGCACATAGGCGCGGGAGGTGCCGTCGTCGCGCACCGCGCCGGCGGCGATGAGCAGCTCACCGGGAGCAATGTCCGTCTGTAAGGCTCCGCAGGAGCCGATGCGGATGGCGTGCGTCACGCCGATGTTATGCAGCTCCTCGACCGCGATGCCGGTCGAGACGCCGCCCATGCCCGTGGACATGGCCAGAATGCGCGCGCCGCGGTAGGCGCCGACAAGGCTGCGGTACTCGCGGTTCATGCCGAGGTCCTCGACCTCGCTCATGTGCGACGCGATGCGCTCGGCGCGCCTGGGGTCGCCGGGCAGGATGGCATAGCGGACGTTCAAGCTCTCGTCGAGCTGGATATGAGGCTGCTTCATATTCGTTTCTCCTCTCAGGATATGGGATTCAGAAGGAGGCGCGCCGTCACCGCTCCAGCAGGAAGCGCGCGACGCTTTCCATCGCTGCGGCGGCCTTACGCAGGGGGAACATCTGAAAGACGTGCCACATCCCCTCGCTCACCTCGAAGCGGCAGGGAACGCCCGCCCGCTCCAGCGCGTGACAGAGCATCTCGGCATCCGAATACAGGATCTCGTGATCGCCGGCCTGAATGAGCGTCGGCGGGAAGCCGGTAAGGTCGGCAAAGAGCGGCGAAAGATCGGGCGAGGCGTAGTCCCGCCCGCCGGCGTAGGCGGTGCGCACGGCCTCGATGTACTCCGGCGTGAGCATCGGGTCGCTCTCCGCCCGCTCGGCGTAGGACGCGCCCGACATCGTCATGTCCGTCCACGGAGACATCAGCACCAGCGCCCCGGGCAGGCGGCGGCCCGCCGCCTTGAGACGATGGCACAGCACGAGCGCGAGGTTGCCGCCCGCGCTGTCGCCTGCGAGCACGACATCCCGTGCGCCGTAGCCCAGCAGCATGAGATGATCCCACGCGCGCAGCGCGTCCTCGACGGCGGCGGGGTAGGGGTGCTCGGGCGCGAGACGGTATTCAAAGCTCAGCACGTCGTAGCCCGTGACGTGCGCGAGCTTGGATGCGAGCACGCGCGCGTAGCCGAGGTTGCCGCTCGTGTAGCCGCCGCCGTGGCAGTAGAGAATGGCGTGACGGCTGCCGTGAGGAGCCTTGAGCCGCATCCACGCGGCGTTCATGCCGCCGAGTGAAAATTCCTCATAGTCCATGCCGGCCATCGGCGCGGTCAGCCGGCCGAGGACCTCCTGACTGCGGCGCTGATGCTCCAGCTCCTCCTCGGTCATGGCCTCGGGCGCGCCCGCGCTGTGCAGCGCCTTGAGCGCGCGCATCAGCGGATCGAGGCGCGGGCTCTCGGCCTCGTTTTTCTTCTTTTTCAGCGGAAGGTTCAGCTTGTTTTCCATCGTTATCTCCTGCCTGTGATTGGTCTTCCTGTCTGTATAATATCATGTTTGCGTAAAAAAGAAAAGGAAAACCGTCATTTTTCTTGTGGAGCGCGCGCCGCTGTGCTACAATAAGCCATCCGAGGCGATGCCGCGCGGAAGGAGGAAACGACGATGGCGAGACCCGACAGCAAATGGTACAAGCTCGACAGCGCGGGCATTCTCTACTCCGCGCTGCAAAAGGAGGAGTATTCCGCCATCTACCGCTTCTCCGCCCGGATGGAAAGGGAGGTCGATCCCGCCGCGCTCCAGCGCGCCATCGACCGCTGTATGCCGCGCTTCCCGAGCTTTGCCGTGCGCATCCGCAAGGGCCTGTTCTGGTACTATCTCGAGCCGAACCATGCGCCCGGACCGTTTCTGAAGGAGGACGTCTCCGACCCCTGCCAGCCCGTCCGCTTCCGCGAGGATAACGGCTGGCTCGTGCGCTTTTACTATTACCGCGAGCGCATTTCCGTCGAGGTCTTTCATGCGCTGTCCGACGGCGGCGGGGCCATCGTCTTTTTCCGCACGCTCCTTGCCGAATACCTGCGTCAGACCGGCGTGGACGTTCCCGCGGGAAACGGCGTGCTCGACCTGAATGAGCCGCCGCGCGAGGAGGAGCTGGAGGACGCCTACGCCCGCTATGCGGGCCGCCACGCCTTCGGCCTGCGCCGCCTGCCGAGGGCCTATCAGAATACCGGCACGCCGGAGCCGTTCTACACCTTCCATGTCACGATGGGCTTCGTGCCGCTCTCCCGCCTGCGCGAGCAGGCAAAGAAGCATAACGCCTCCATCACGGAGTACCTCTCCGCCGTGCTCATCCACGTCATTCTGGAAAAGCAGAAGCGCGAGAGACCCTACTGTGAGCGCCCCGTGGCGCTGGCGGTGCCGATCAACCTGCGCGCGTGGTTCCCGAGCGAAACGCTGCGCAACTTCATCACCACTGTCCGCCCGTATATCGACCCGGCGCTCGGCGACTACACCTTCCCCGAGATCGTCTCGCAGGTGCGCCATTTTATGAAGCTGCACATCAACCGGCAGGAGCTGCAGGCGGCGTTTACCGGCAACGTCCGCTTTACGGAGAATTTTGCCCTGCGCCTCATTCCGGTCGTGCTCAAGAATCCGGTCATGGCGCTCAACTACCGCTTGTTCGGTGTGCGCCCCTATTCCTGCACCTACACCAATCCCGGCGCGTTCACCGTGCCGCCGGAGATGGCGGCGCACATCCGCGGAGCGGAGGTCATATTAGGTCAGGCGACCGTGCCGCGCTGCCACTGCGCCTCCATCAGCTACGGCGATACCATGGAGATCACCTTTGCCGGCACGCAGGCGGAGACGGACACCGAGCGCGACTTTTTCCGCTTCCTCGTGCGCGAGGGCATCCCCGTGCGCGTGGAGAGCAACCGCTGAAGAGCGGAGCGAAAGGACGAAAACGATATGTCATACTGTGTCAACTGCGGCGTGGAGCTGGACCCCGGCGCGGCGCGCTGCCCGCTTTGCGGCACGCCTGCCTGGAAGCCGGACCCCGACGCGCCGAGCTATTTTCCCACCAAGCCCGCCGAGGTGCCGCCCGCCTCGCGCCGCGCGGCGGCCGCGCTGCTCACGGCGATGCTCGCGTCGGTATCCCTGTGCTGCGGCGTGCTGAACCTGCTGCTGCCCACTGAGCGGCCCTGGTCGCTCTACGTCATCGGCGCGGCGGTGATGCTCTGGATCTGGTTCGTGCTGCCGATGCTCGCGCGGCGCATCCCCATCTTCTTCCGCCTGACGGCGGACGTCGCCGCGGTCGGTGTGTACGTCTTCCTCATCTCCATCGACCTGAGCGGCGGCGCATGGTTCCGCGGCCTCGCCCTGCCCATCCTCGGCTGGGCGTGCGTGCTGGTGTTCCTTTTGAGCTTTCTGCTGCGCGGCGGGCGGCGGTCGCGGCTCTCCGCGATCGCCATGTGCATCGGCACCGTGGGCCTGATGGCGCTGGGCGTGGAATACTGCATGGACCGTTTTTTCCGCGCGGCGTGGCAGCCGACGTGGTCGCTCGTCGTGGTGGTCATCTGCGTCGGGCTCATCATCCCGCTGCGCGTCGTGCGCCGCGTGCCCTCGCTGCGCGAGGAGGCCCGCCGAAGATTCAATATGTGAAAAAGGGAAGGCATGGCGCGCGCCATGCCTTCCCTTTTTTGGTGCCGGTGGTGGGACTCGAACCCACACGGAGTCGCCCCCGGCGGATTTTGAATCCGCTACGTCTACCATTCCATCACACCGGCACATTTTATCGAGAAACTCCCAAAATTCTCATAGGAGAGAACAAGGAGAGAACTCACTACAAAAGCCATATTTTATTGTAACTGGGAAGCCTTGAAAAATCAAGGTTTTTATCAGATTTCATACTGCCAGACTTACTGGCTTTTGAGTCCGCTGCGTACAACAGGTCTCCGTGGTACATGGTGCCAGGGTGTGTGGATGATGATATTTTTAGCGTGCCATAAGGGTAGATAACCAACAATAATTTCGACGCCTAAATTTTAAAATCGACGCATGAAAAGGAGAGTTGCTCATGGTTGCCGGTCATTTGCAACAGAAAAAAGGTCACTGGTACATAGTGCTGAATCTGCATGACGAAACAGGAAAGCGAAGATCCAAGTGGATCGCTACGCATCTGCCTGTGCATGGAAATAAACGCCGCGCGGAAGAGATGCTGCTACATGCCAGACAGCAGCACACCGATCTCTATCATAGGACAGGCCCGGGCAATCTGCTTTTTTCTGACTATATGCTGCAGTGGCTTGCTGGAATGGAAGGAAAGGTATCTCCCACCACTTACCGCGGCTACCGTTCTGTCATCGAGAACTGTATCTGTCCGTATTTTCGGGAGCGGCAGATTACTCTGGCTGGATTACGGGCAGCAGATCTGGAAGCATACTATACCTATTTGCAGAAACAGGGTACGTCGCCCAACACCGCCATCCATCACCACGCCAACATTCACAAGGCTCTGAAGGATGCAGTCCGGCTTGATTTGGTGAACCGCAATGTGGCTGAGATCGCAGAGCGGCCTCAAAAGCAAAAGTATCTGCCTGCCCACTACTCGGCCGAGGAAGTCAATTTGCTGCTGGACAAGCTGCATGGGCATTGGATGTTTATGCCGGTGACGCTGTCGGTGTTCTACGGTCTGCGCCGCAGCGAAGTACTGGGACTTCAATGGCGAAGTGTTGACTTAGAAAACAAAACAATTGCCATTCAGCACACCAGAGTCGTTGGGACGGTTGACGGAAAGGATATTGCTTTGGGGCGGGATGTACTCAAACGGAAATCCAGTTATCGGACGCTCCCTATGCCAGATGCAGTGCATACGATGCTTAACGATTTGAAGATTTCCCGCTACGGAGAAGATACAGTGACAGCCGATGACTATATCTGTCTGAATCGGGAGGGGAAACCCATCCCGCCCAACTATTTAACCCAGTGCTTCAAGCGGTTCCTGCGGGACAACGGCCTGCGCGAGATTCGTTTGCACGACTTGAGGCATACCTGTGCCTCAGTGTTGGTTCAAAACCGTGTACCGCTGATTGAAGTGCAGCAGTGGTTGGGGCACAGCACTCTGGAAACGACAGCAGACCTGTACGCCCATCTGGAATATGGAACCAAAGTGGGCAATGCAGAATTGCTTAAAAAAATTTAACTGGAGGAATGGAATATGACGATCAAAGAATATTTGGCCCAGCTTTCCGCGGAAGATCTGGCTTATGTAAAAGAGTATTGCGAGAGCATCCAGCCTTTTGAAGTAGAACCGAGTGCCACTTATGAGTTTGACGGCGAATTCAAGGATAGTGAAGGCGAACGCATCGGAACGGAGATCACCCTGTCCGGAGATTTTCAGATTGAGGATATGTTCTGCACCTGCGGTGCCGGTGGCCTGTGTGCTCACCTTGCGGCAATGATGTTTGATATGGAGGAGCGAAACATCCTGTTCTTTTCAAGCTATCTTGCTCAGCAGGATCTTAATATTCGTGCTTGAAGCCTGTTTTGTAATGAAAGCTATATAGTTTTCATTACAAGGAAGTAGAATTGCCGAGGTTTGATTTTCGCCATGAAGAGGGAGAATCACGTACCAAAACGGCAATAAAGGCCTTCTATTGCCGTTTTGGTACGCGCAGGTAGTGTGACAGCCTCTTGATAAAGCGGCGGAGTGCATTCAAACGCCCGGGCATCTTGCCATCTATGAGGTCTTGAATACGCTTTTCAAATTCCGGTGGAATCTCATACTGCTTTTGAGGATCATAGTCTCTCTCATAGTAAGCAGTTAAGACTTCGCTGGCTTTATGAGCAGCTTCTCGAAGCATTTCTTCTGTAATCATAAATATCCTCCTCTCATCTATCTAATACGATGGAGGCGGTGCGTTTTGGACACCCTAAATAATTTTTCTTAAAAATTTTTTCAAATATGAAGGAGAGCCTTGCATCAATCAGGTGCAAAGTCTCTCCTGTTTGTTGTGGCTTATTCCGACTGTGTGGTGTCATTGCTGTCGGCATAAACGTGGGGTTGCTCTTGATAATTGGAAACATGGTAATCACCGAGAACAGAATAGTCCTTGGCTTTTGTTGGCTCGGTTTCCGGCTCATCGTTCAGCAATCCGGCGGCGTCATAATAGATGTTTTCCAAATACTCGTATTTGGAGTACATTCCCTGTGTGCACCAGACCAGCGCATTTCGCACATAGGCTGCGTGTTCGGCAAACAGGTCGTAGTCCAGTTCGATGCCCATTTTCGCAGCGAGCAAAACGGAGAATGCGATTACAGCGCGGGTATTGCCCTCGCGGAAAGGATGTGTCTGCCAGATTGCTGCAGTAATACGAACGATTTTGAACAGCAGCGTCTTGGGATCTTCCGAATATTTGAGCTTCGAAATCTCCTTGGATGCCATATCAAGTTGCTTTTTGATGTCCTCCGGCTGAGCATAACGGACCGTATCACCACCCAGGACGTCTTCGGGCTTCATGATGTTGATGGTGCGGAATTCGCCGGCCCATTCATAGATGCCGCCGAAAATTGTGCGGTGGATCTGGCACAGCGTATCGGTGTTGAATTTGGGATATTCCTGAGCATAGACGATCCCCATGGTCATCCGTGTCAGATCGCCCTCGATGCGTTTCAGCTCCTCGCTGGTTTTGACTCCCGGGATATTTTTTAGAACTGGGACATCGTCATAGAGGTACGGGTCTTTATGCCAGTTGTTTTTCATCTGGATACCTCCATTACACGATAGTCCTGCAGCGCCGAAAGATAAAAGTCAGCAAAGGATTTCTCTCCCTTGGCCCATAGCTGAAGATTTTCCTCGGTAGCTTCTTTGGCAGGGAGGCCCTCCAAAGAAGTCATTGCTCTTGCAAAAGAAAGTGCCTTATCTCGTTTGGATATTGGCAGAGCATCCATATCGGCGCATTGGCGCAGGTAGAAGAAAGAGCGACTAAGTTGTTCGTCTAATATCTCAGCTGCTCTTTCTAACCTACCAAGGTTAGTTTGGTTATCCTTAATTTTTTTACATAGAATGTCTCTAAGTGGTAGCTTTTCGCGAACTGCTTCCACTTCTGATTCTCGAATGTATTCGCTCTTTTTTTGGCCAAAAGAGGTGTACTGCAAATAGCTATACTCTTTACCAGAGATTTTCTTAGTGGTGATATATCCTTTAGAAATAGTCTGAATCTGTCGGCGGAGCTCTGTCTGAGAATGTAGGAGTGCAGTATATTCATTGTAAAGTTCCAGATATTTCATTAAGGCACCTTCTTTTCAATCTCATATAAGACAGCATACCACAGTTAACCTCCAAAAATCAATATTTTTCTTTTTTGGGGGGTTAACTCTTGCGAGTAATCATATATCCCAAGGGAACACGAAGAAAGATACAGCAGAAGTGTTCAATAAAAGCACTCCTGCTGTATAAATTGCAATTCAATTTCTGTATCGATAACTGTCTGTATCTCCAAACCCAATACACTGCACCCTGATGAGTTTATAAAAAAGTTCTATTAAGATCATTTTCTGCGAATAAGTGACAATGCCTGCCAGGATTCTTGCTCGGCCTTGCAATTATGTTGATCCATATATGCGAGCACATTCTGATATGGTGCAAGCTGCGGAAGATGTAACATTTTCCTGTCTGCTGCGCTTAATGGCTGCACAAGCTGATAGCGCTCATATTCCTGTAGTATTGCCAAATCCATTTCAAGAGGGACAAAAGGAATACCTGTTTTTGACTTCAGGTTTTCCAGGATCATGAAGCCATATACATCAATATCTCCCTTGTGGAAATAGGTCTTTCCCGGATTCTTTTCATAAATCCTCTTCAGCAATTCAGTTCGAACGGAGTTATGGAAGCCACCCAAATACACAACAGCATTTCCGTCAGTAGGCTCGTCATGAAATGTGGTTAGATTTTCAACTGTAACCAACGCCTGTCCCTCAATTAATACATTGCTAATGGAGGGAATAGCCATAGAAGGTAGTGCAACGCCTCCCGGAATACTACTCACCTTGATTGTTTGCTCGTTAACAGTTATGTGCATACCACCCTTCAACAAGATGTATGTAGGGTTATCCAACAGATTAAATGTACTGAGAACTGTTCTCTTGGTCAACTCCTGCCCACCGTACACACATAGGATATTTTCCACTGAACTGCGAATTCTCTGAAATCGTTTTGAATCAGCAAAGACCGCTTCAGAAAAATTACGGATATACGTCTCTGACTCCAATTTCATTAATGCTGATAATGCTTTTAGGACATCGTTAAGTTTTTGTATATCATCTGCAATTCCAAACTCGACCGCTTTGTTTTTACAGAGTCGATCTACCTGCGAATTTCGAAAGCGTTCCAAAATTTCGCAATTCGCAACATCCCATTGGCATAGAGCCTCCAGCATAGTTCGGCGTATTTTTCCGAGTGCTGGACGCCCTGCTAGTTGATGGCAACGTTCAATTTGCGAGAGATTGAATTGTAATCGTCCATAGTTGCCGCGGGCATCTTTTTTTCCCTGAAGAATATCTTGCTGACGAAGATACTCGATGGCCTCATTAATGTTCTGGTATGCGTTACCATCATAGGTGTCAACATATTCCGGAAACACTTTTTCTACATAGAGGAAAATACCTTGGCGTTTTTGGCCATCAAAATCGTTATACATCCCGCGTCGCTCGTATGTATCGATCAAATGCTCCAATATGGCAACTATATAATTCATTGTGTTTCCGTCCCTTCATATAACTTCTCAAAGGGGGCAAGAACCGCGCGTGAACCGGTCTTTATAATGGAATAGATGACATCACAATAGGGATAGATTGCACTACATTTTTCAACTGTAGAAATCAGAACCAACTGAAGATGTGCGGCTTTAAACATTTTCATCATAGGCTCGATGCGGTCACTAGTCATGTTATTAAATGCTTCATCCAACAGAACTAAGCGGATGCTGTTTGGACTTTGACGATAGATTTGCAGCAGAGATGCACAAATCGCCACATAAAAAGGCGCTTGGTTTTCTCCTCCGCTGCTATCTCCACTTACTTGGGAAAGAGGGACACTCATGCCAGTAATCACATTTTCTACAACAATGTCGTATTCTAAAAATGTACGATAATCTACATATTTTGAGATTTGGCTACTGACATTCTTTTTTCCAGTAGAACGATCTTGTGCGGCTTGGCTCACATCGGCCATGATTTTAGCCATCAATTCGTCAACCTGAGCTTCATAGGCGGGTTCATTCATAGCGGCTTGTGTGAACAAGCTGTCCTCATCCATGATCTGAACATTATTTTTGTCCATAATAATCTGATTAAAAGCCGCCAGTTCTTTGTCGCGAGGATCGTTGATAACAAAATGATATTTTTCTTCTCCGTATGTTAGTTCAGACATGACTCGATCTAGATCACGGAACTGAATCCTAGCATTTTTGATATCATCTTTCATACGAAATAGGATTTCTTTGCGAAACCGCTCTTTGCACCGGATTTGTGCACGCCGCAAATTTTCCAGTGACCGTTCTAGTTCAATGTGAACCAAATCCTCATAAGCATCCTGGTATGCTGTAAGTCCTTCCAATCCAGTAGGGTAATCAGAAGCATATTTTGCATTATAGTCCCGCTGCAGAGGTTGCAATTCCGTAAGAATGTACTTATCTCTAGCATTAGTGCACTGTATGCGATAATTAATTTGGTTGCGCTCAATCTCAGTTGGCATTCTGGTACGGGCTGCCTCGGAGTAACGGCCAGTTACTACCTCAATCAGATCAGGATGAGATAGCTGAAACTGCTCATACTCTATTTTTGATGACTCTAAATCTACTATACTTTGCGAAATTTTCTTTTGTGCATCTTCGACAATCTGTTCCTGTGACCAAATCTTTTTGTTTAGGGCTGAAATCTCATCGTCTATGACTTTGCAGGCAGCCTCACAAGAACTACAGCGGTCAAAAAGAGCCGCCAGCAGGGGATTAGTTTCATACTCTTTTAGTTTTTTTCTAACCACATTTAGCTGCTTATTCAGTTCCGCAACCTTTGCTCGAGCATCTAAATTATTAATGAGAACGAAAGCGTGCTTTTCAAACACAAATTTCTGATATGCCTGCTGTAGCTTGTTTAACTGCTCCGTTCTCTGCTTCAATGTCAGCTGTCTTTTCCCAATTTCTTCTAGCTGTGTTTCCAAATACGCTATACGCTGTTTTCTCGCATCAACACCAATGTAAAGTACCGGACACCGCATCCGTTGCAACCGATAACTTTGGTGCCGCAAGAGGTCTTTTGTGACGCTACGGGGATATTGCTCCAACTCTCCGGCATCTTCGCAGCATACGATTCCGTGCAACAGATAGTTCACATATTGCTTTGCACTATAATTTTCGCTCCCGACCTTATAGGCCAACATATTTTGTTCAGGTTGAGACCATTTCCGCGAATCCCGCGCTAAGCTAGGTGTATCTACCAAAGATACATCGCCGACTTTATCTCCCATAGAGGTAAATATACTTTTAGCAGCCTGATAATGGGAGGGAGAAACAATGATATCAAACCTTCGGAAACCCAAAGCCGCCTCAGCACACTCCTGCCAGCTGTCGTCTTCCATATAAAGTAATTCGCTCAGAATTTTTGCATCGCGTTCCATTCCGCGTTTCTCGAATTCCGAATTTATGGCACCTCTAAGTCGTTCGGCGGCTTCAGGATAAGACATTTTCCCATCACGAAGTTTTCGCAGTTCCTGTGAATATGTGGAAATGGCCTCATCGGCATCGTCTTTCTCTTTACGGCACTGGTAGATAGAATCTTCAACGGTGCGTTTTAGCTGTGACACCTCTGTGTCAAGTCGCCTCAAAGCTTCTTCTTGCTGCTCCAGAGCCCACTCAGCAAAGCCACTACACGGCAGACTGATATTATTGGACAGGTTCACAGAGTCAATATGCTGTATAAGGCACTCTAACTCCTGCAAGCTTCCATACCAAGATTGTTGGCGGCTTACCTGAATGCGGTATTCTTTCTGATACTCTTTTTCCTGATCTTGATAAAACCGAGAGGCTTGAATCTCAGGATCCGCATCTTTCTCTTGAATAGCCTTAAGTAACGCATCCTGCGCACGCTGCTTCTTGCCTTTCAGTAGTTCTAGCTCCGGCTCCAACTGCTCAAGTGCACGGTTGGCAGCCTCTGAAATGCTCTGAAACTCTTCTTCGAGAGTCAAATTTTTTTGTAGTCTAGCAAGCAAAATAAAACCCTCGTTGACTTCCACCTGTGTCTGGAGGTCGGATGCCTGCTTTCCGCTTTCCACAATTGCCCCAAGACTCTGCGACCTCTGCTGAGCTTCACGCAATGTTTCCTCAAGTCGTTCTAACTCTCGCATATCGCTTTGAAGGGCTTCCACGCGGATTTCCGGCTCAGGAAGGATGTAAGTATAGATGAACGTACGAATGTCCGAGATTTCCTTTAGGGAAGTCCCCATATGAAAAACCTCGTTAAATTTCTTTCCGAGATTAGATTCTGCATCTCCTATGCCGAGAATGCGGCAAATGTATTTTCTGGCATCTTTTTGTGTTGCGGGCACCCGCATGCCAGGGCTGGAGGCTTTAAAAGCTTCCTTTTTTGATGGACGGCGATTCTTGTCTACAAATAAAAGATCCTCCAGGCGCACACCGGATTTCGTCAAAAACCAATCTTGAGAAACGTGACGAAGCTCTTGGGCAGGGCTTTCCGACTCTACACGCACAGCAATGACAAAAGGTGCATTCTTTTCATGATCCATAAACTCTACACCCACGTAGGCAACCGTATGTCCTGGGCGCAGGTAAATGTTCTCGCCGCGTTGCTTGCCGTGGATAGAGCCTTGCAAAGTTCGTCCGCTGCGGCGGTTTCCAGCGGCATTAAAATCCTTATTGGTTGTAAGACAATAGCGAATCGCATCCATGATGGTTGTCTTGCCCACTGCATTGACACCGATTAGGTAGGTGACCATGTGAAATGGAATACACTCATCCTGGAAATTATGCCAATTAATTAGACGCAAGCGTGTCATTTCAATCATTGGACTGATCCTCCTCTGCAAAACTTTGGTTAGTCTTCTCGTATTGCAACAACAATTCCTTTGTCTTCTCATACGCCTTGGTGATGGCCTGCTCTGGCATGGCTAACATGACAGACGGAAGGATCTGTATGCGGGCAGAGGTGTTTTCAAGCCGATCGATCATAATGGCCAGATTATATCTTTTGAAGGTGCGCAACGCATCTTCCAGCATACGGCGGTCCAATTTCTTGGGCAGATTTAGCTTGTTGTACTCATCTTCAATTTCTTCTACTGTTACTAGCACCAATTGCTCACTAACGGAGAGGGTTTCGCGCTTTTCTACATAAAGCAACCTAAAAATCAACAAGAGGATACTTTCGTATTTCCGCAATTCAACGCGGCCCAATTCATGGAGATTGACGAGCTGCGCAACTCGCAAATTTCGATTTGTAAATCATTTTTCTCAAAAGTGCTGAAATTGCTTGCTTTTCAAGGCGTCTGGATGTTTCTCTACTCTCGATTTCCCTTGTTTTTTCCCTTGTCAGGAAAGAACAAGGGAAAGTCTTATTGCACCTTGTCCAGCAGTTTCGCGGCGTCTCGCTTGGCTTCCTTACTGGCGTGTGCGTAAATATTCATTGTGGTCGTCACATCTGAATGGCCAAGAAGCTCCTGCACGTCCTTCGGCGCTGCGCCGTAGGACAGCAGATTGCTGGTGAAGGTGTGACGAAGCTGGTGGAAATGAAAGCTCTCCATACCGTCCACTCTTTTCTTCGCTGTCTGGCACATATTGGAAACCGTTGCCGGAGACTCATACCTGCCATCCTGCCGCACACAGACAAGGCTGATCGCCTGATAGCCCTCTGGAGGATGCTCTGAAACCGGCAGGCTGTAGACCTCATAGTAGGTGCGGTTCTTTTCCTCAATGCTCAAGTAGTAATTCTGGCTGTATAGCGGCCCGCAGGCAAGGCGGTCAAGCATCTGCGTCTTCTTTGCCTCTTTCAAGATATCCGCCAGTGTGTTGCAGAAATCCACTGAGCGGATCTTTTTGCGCTTCGTGGTGCCAATCTCCGTCCTGTGCCGCACCGAATTATAGCGGATGCTGCGTCTCACCGTCAGCCGCTGCTTCTTCAAATCAATGTCCTGCCAGGTCAGACTGCAAGCCTCGCCAATGCGAAGTCCGGTGTAGTATGCGATCTGGATGGGCAGAAGGGCGGGATTTTTCTTTTTGGACAGCATCTCTTTCAGTTCAAGAAACTGTTCGTAGGAGATCGTCGGGATAATGGGAACATCCTCCTCCGCACCGTCCTCCGAAAACAGGTCGTAATCCTCCGTCCTCTTGCGGTACACGATGTACTGCATGGGGTTGAAGGAGAGATACTGCTTCGGGAACACCGCGAAGCGGAACGCACCTTGCAGCACAGCGGAGTATTGCCGCATGGAGCCGCTGCTCAGCGCTTTCCTCACCGTGCCGTCCGGCCATTCACCACCAAGGCTCAACAGGTCCAGATAGCTTTGCAGATGATCCGGTGTGATCTTCTTCAGTTTACGGTCGGCGATGGGGTGCTTCTTGATGCGTCTGGCTGTGTCGATGTAGGCGGCCACCGTGCCGTTGCTCAGAGAACCGGGCTTCAGTTCCTCCTCAATCCACTTGTCCAGCAGCCCTGCAAGGGTCAGATTTTCAGATTTTGCTACGAATTGCTTTTCCTCATAATCCGACATGGCCTTGCGGAGCATGGCCTCCGTTTCGCTCTTGCTCTCAGAACCGGGAAACTCCCTCTGGACGCTGTTGCCGCTGGCATCCTCTACATAGAACCGATAGTACCACTTCTTTCCCTTTTTTCTTACAGAACCTTTTGCCATAGTGCTTCTCCTCTCATAGCGGCAAACGGAGCTGTTATGATGTGTTGTCTGCTATTATAGCAGACCGCACACAAACCGGCAAATAAAAAGCTCCGCACTGTCCTGTCCTTCATCTGACCGCACGGACCTGTTCCCGCACCAGAAGATCTGCACCCTGGTTGGCTTCCATGAACTTATGAATGACGTCTATGCGGATGATGTATCTGCGCCCGATCCGCAGTACGGGAATCTTCTCCCATTCCACGAGCTTCCGCATGGTGTTTCTGCCAATGCCTGTATAGTCTGCGGCTTCTTCTATCGTTAAGCCGATTTTATCTGTCATGGGGATACCTCCCAAAATAGTAAAAGTTATAGGTTGTTATTATCACGCTATAAATGACGGCAAGAACGGACGGCGGCTGGCAGCCGCCCACGGGAATCTCACCCCGGCCCATGCTGATGGGTGCGCCGCGCAATGCTTTGAGGGCGTTCAACGCGGGAGTATCGTTAGCTGAACGGAGGTCATGGCCATCTGTGATGCCACACACAGATGCAAACTGGCTGAATCGCTCGCCCAAATCCTCCTTTCCGTGCGGATCATGGCGCGCCATTTGCTGGGCTTTGCTCCGTTTAGGTTCGTTATCCGGTTGCCTATGAAATTTTCAAGGTACAGCAGATCCGCGCTTTCAGGCGCGTGTGATATTTGGCTGTGGATCAGCCAGGAAAGGCTCCTATCGGGTGATAAGAACCTTTCCTCGCGGATGCACGAATGGCCCGTTGCAGAAGCGTGGAAAGGGGGACACGCTCCTGCACGGGCTGCTATGGGTTTTAGGCTGTTTTGTTTACCTTGAAGTCAAGAATCTTGGTAATCAGCTTGGTTCGCATCCTGCATACCTTTTCTTCATCGAGGCAA
>ENA-UEOI01000210-UEOI01000210.1-human-gut-metagenome-genome-assembly--contig:-NODE-210-length-70934-cov-4.842980_pt1 | contig 70934 bp, 61 predicted proteins | sample MGYA00242883_ERZ507882 | MGnify/ENA primary metagenome ERZ507882 (study PRJEB26167, sample SAMN06115502) | human gut metagenome | host: Homo sapiens | place: China:Chongqing | collected 2015-07-29...
TATACAGCATGGTGATCAGGATGGGAGCCAGGATCATCCACTTGGCAGAGCCGGAGGTCATGAACAGGTTCAGGAAGGTGGACAGCAGTGCCACCAGGAAGAACAGACCAAAGCCGGTGAAGCCGGTGGACTTCAGCCAACCGCCGCCCACAGCGCCCAGATAGGTGGGGATGTTGGAGGCGTTGAACAGGTAGATGAACACGGAGGCGGGCAGAGCGATGACCATGAAGTTGACCATGGAGTTGATGCTCTTAGCCAGCAGACCGGGCAGCTCGTTCCACTTCTTGATGAAGCCGGACTTACGGCCGTAGGCGCAGCCGGTGACGAGGAAGAACAGGAACAGCAGTGTCAGAACGCTCTTCAGCAGCGGGGAGTTGGGCAGGATGCTGCCGTTATCGGCGCGGAAGAAGGAGTTCTTGGGGATGCAGATGGCCACCAGAACGGCCAGATAGATGATGGCGGAGAGACCGGCGGCACGCAGACCCTTCCGCTCCTCGGGGGTCAGCTCGTGGGTGGCGTTGTCCTGCAGCACAAGGCTCAGATCCTTGGGCTCGCCGATGAAGGGGCGGACGAACTTGACGGTGACCCACGTGAACACGGCGGTCAGCACAATGGCGCAGGTGCCCATGAAGTACCAGTTCTGCAGCACGTGAACGGTGGAAATGTCGATGCCCAGCGGCGCACAGACGGACTCGTTGATACCGCTGATCAGCACGTCCAGGTTGCCGACGAACACGTTGGCGGACATACCGGCGTTACCGGCGGCGTAGGCCAACAGAATACCTAACCATGGGTTGTAGCCCATGGCGCCGAACACAGAGCCGGCCACGGCGGTAACGCCCAGAATACCGGCGTTGGAGGCGGTGTTGGCGTTGATGGCCACAAAGGCGACCACGGCGAACACCACGGCGGGCTTGGCCTTGCCGATGGTGCGCTTGATGAATGCGCCGAAGAAGCCGGTGGTCTCGCACAGACCGATGGACAGCATCAGCAGACCCATCATCATCATGGGGGAGAAGTTGTAGTAGATGCTGTACATGTTCTGCGTCACATAGGTGATCGTATCCTTATTCAGCAGGTTCTTGATGGTGACCTCCACCATCTCCACCGCACCGCCGGCGGAGGATGCCTTCTCATAGGTGGCCGTTGCGCCAGCAAAGATGACGGAGAGGATAATGGCCACAACGATCAGAATGCTGAACAGGTAGAAGGGCTGCGGCAGCTTGTTGCCCACGACCTCGATGCCGTGGATAAACTTGAAGAATAGACTCTTCTTTTCTTCAGGCTGAGTCAGATTTTTTTCTTTTTCCATAGTGATTTCTCCTTCACACTCTTTAGTAGAAGCATTTGGGGGATATGCGTGGTACGTGCTTATTTCTTATAGACAGTCTCGCCGCCCACCACGGTCTGCAGCACCTGAATGTCCTTGATCTCATCAGCGGGACAGGTCATGTAGTCGCGGTCGATGACGATGAAGTCGGCCAGTTTGCCGCTGGAGATGCTGCCCTTGATATCCTCCTCAAACGCGCCGTAGGCCGCCCAGGTGGTATAGGACTTCAGAGCCTCCTCGCGGGTCATGGCCTCCTCGGGATACCAGCCGCCCGCGGGCTGTCCGTTCTCATCCTTGCGGGTGACGGCGCAGTACATGCCGAGGAAGGGGTTATAGCTCTCCACGGGGGAGTCGCTGCCATTGGGGATCACGTTGCCCTGATCGATCAGGGTGCGCCATGCGTAGGCGCCCTTCAGGCGCTCCTTGCCCCAGCGCGCCTCGGCCACACGCTTGTCGGTGCGGATAAAGACGGTCTGATGGGTGGGGATCACGCCCAGCTCCTTGTAACGGGGGATGTCGGTGGGAGCAAGGCACTGAGAATGTTCGATGCGGTGGCGGCAATCCTGGCGGGGATACTCCTTCTGCAAACGCTCGTAGCAGTTCAAAGCCTGATGGCAGGCGGCGTCGCCGATGCCGTGATACCAGATCTGGAAGCCGGCGCGATGTGCCTGCTCCAGCAGCGTATACAGCTGCTCATCCGTCCACTTGCCACAGCCCTTGTTTCCGGGTGCATCGCAGTAGTCGTCCAGCATCCACGCGCTGCGGGAGCCGAGAGAGCCGTCGCCGGAGATCTTATAGGCACGGTAGGTCAGACGGTGGTTGTACGCGCCGATACGAACGCCGCGCTTGAAGTACTCCATGGATTTGGTGTACAGCTCGTCCCAGCTGGGGCGGCCCACCACGCGGAGGCTGACGTACATACGCATCTTCAGCTTCTCCTGCTGATACAGCTCCTCCCATGCGTCTACCCAGTAGTCCCAGCTTCCGGCGTCATGGACAGAGGTAACACCCACCTTGAAGAAACCCTCCTGCGCCAGCAGGGCGATCTTCTGCGTCTGCTCGCGGTTGTAGGCGGGGACGGCGCGGTTGAACGGCTCCTGCGCCTGATCGGACAGGCAGCCCAGCAGCGTGCCGTCCGGCTTACGCATGAACTCGCCGCCCACGGGATCGGGCGTCTCATCGGTGATGCCGCATACCTCGAATGCCTTGCTGTTGACCCATGCGCCGTGGCCGCAGCCGCGCTTGAGGTAAACAGGAACATTGGGAGCGACGGCATCCAGCTCCTCCTTGCTGGGGAATGCGGGATCGACCCACTCATCGTTGATCCAGCCGCGGCCGACGATCCACTCACCGGGCTTGGCCTCCTTGGCGGCCTTGGCGACCAGCGCAAGAATTTCTTCCTTCGTCTTGCCCACAGCGTTGAGCTCCAGCTTCAACTGACCTGTGCCGAAGATGTGCAGATGGGCATCGGTCAGACCGGGCAGCACCACCTGACCCTGCAGGTCGATCACCGGGGTATCGGGAGTGCAGCTTGCCAGCACCTCCTCATTCGTGCCGACGACTGCAAAGCGATCCTCTACTACGCCGAAGGCCTGCGCTACCGGATTCTCGCTATCCACGGTATAGACCTTACCGTTGATATAAGCCGCATCCAGTTTTCTCATCGGGTATACCTCCTTCAGTTTACTCCGGCACATTTACGGCGCTGTGATGGATTCGTTCTCACTCGAATGGCACGGCGGCCGCCGCGTTGTGCGCGGGAAGTTATGGGACTATATAAAACTAAAAAACGGCATCCGTCAAATTCGAGATACACATATCAGTCATACGAAAAATGTATTATGCAAAACGTGCAATATGCGTTATAATGTAAATGCATAACAGAAAACGGCGAAAAAAGGAGCTGGTTTTGTGGAATTTGTCAAATTGCGGTATTTGATCGCAGTGGCGGAGCAGCGGAGCTTTTCCAAGGCGGCGGAGAAGTGCTTTGTGTCACAGCCCACGCTGACGCGGTGTGTGCAGAACATGGAAAAATCGCTGGGCGTGTCACTGTTCGACCGCTCCTGTTCGCCGATCCAGCTGACCCCGGCCGGTGAGAAGTACGTCGCCGGCGTTCGGGAGATACTGGCGCTGAAGGAGAAATTGGATAACGAGATGGCAGAGCTGACCGACCGGAGGCAGGAGGTGCTGTCCATCGGCATCCCGCTGACGCGGAGCATCACCTGGCTGGGACGCATTCTGCCCGCCTTCTACGCCCAGTGTCCCGGCGTCAAGCTGCAAATCACAGAGGGGTACTCCGGGGAGCTGACCAAGAAGCTGCTGGAGGGCGAGATCACCTTCTGCCTGATGGCATGCAGCAGCAGTCAGGTCAAGGGTGTGACGCTGCGGCCTGTGTATCAGGAGGAGATGATGCTGGTGATCGACCGGAACGCCGACGCCTTGCAGGGCGTGGATTTCCCGCCGAGGGAGAAGGGCACGCTGCAATACATCCCGCCGCGCATGCTGGAGAAGCTGCTGTTTATCTGCGCCCCTCCCACGCAGGATACATGGCACTTTGCCGCTGGCGTGTTTCGGCGCTTGGGTATCCAGCCGAAGCGAGTCATGGAGACACCCAACTCCACGGTGGCCTATCAGCTGGCGGCGCAGGACGGCGGCTTCGCCTTTGCGCCGGTGGCGGTGAGCTTGGAGGAGGATTTTCCGTCGAACCCCATTTTCGCCTCGCCGACCATGCATCCCCTGTGCCGCTCCGTGGGCATATCCTACCGGGAGGACGACACACTGAGCGAGAATGCGGCAGCGTTTCTCGAGATCGCCGCTCGGGAGATCGGCCAATTTGCGCGGTCACACACGCCGCTGTTCTCCGTGCGGCGGGACGACACCTCCGAGCGCTGACAACTATATACAAAAAAGAGGAGTCGTCACCGTTGCGGTGACGACTCCTCTCCGCATATTTAAGGGGTCTGCCTCCCCCATTTTATTGGGCAAATAGCGATCATTCTGAGCAGCCAAAGTGAGCACTCTTCGTCAAAATGACGATACCGCCCGATTCAGGGCGCGATCCGGTCATCTTGACGAATGCCCCTGCAATAAACAAAAGTTATGGCATCGGATAAAAAACGGCAATTTTACAGATAGCGGGTCTGTGGAGTATGCTTAGTATGTATCAGAGGGGCTGCGCTGTCAGAATATGGAGCTGTGGAGCTGCGCGTAGCGCGCTTCATTCTCCACAAGGATGTCGATGAAATAGCGTACCTGCGGCAGATCGGCCTGCGCGTTTCGATAAATGGCGGTGGTCTCCCGCTCCAGCGGTGTTCCGTCCTTCAGAAACAGCGGCGTGACGTTGCCCACAAAGCCGTTGAGACAGATATGGGGAACGATGGTCCAGCCCACACCGGCCTCCGCCATGCTGCGGCAGCAGAAAATATCGTCGATCCACAGCTTTGGCTCAGGGGACAGACCATGCTCCAGCAGCCATTGGGCGGTCATTTTCTCCAAACGGCTGTCGGTGTGATGGCCGATATAGGGATAGCGGCTGAGGTCATGCCCCACAAACTGCGGGTTGGACACGAGACATACCGGCTCCAGCGCCAGCTGCACCGCGCCCTCGGGCCACGTATGTGCGCCGCGGACAATGGCCACGGAAACCCGGTTGTCCAACAGCTGCTGGTACAGGAAATCGCTGTGTCCCGTGGAGATGACGATGTCCACCTGCGGGTACAGTTCCTGGTATTTTTTCAGTGCGGTGGGGAGACGGTAGCGACTGAAATTCAGGGAGCAGCCGATGGTCAGCGAGCCGCTGACTGTACCGCTGGCCTGATGGATGCCGTTGCGCATCTGTCCTGAAAGCTCCAGAAACTTCCGACAGTAGTCCACCGCCAGCTCGCCGGCCGGCGTGAAGGTGATGCCCTTCTGCGAACGCAGGATCAGTTCGCTGCCCAGTTCCTCTTCAATACGGCGGATACGCTTCGTCATAGCGGGCTGGGACAGGTAGTGCAGGTGGGCGACCCGGGTGATGTTTTTGGTTTTATACAGATCCAGCAGCAGCCGGTAATCCTGTTCGTTCATACATATCACATCCAATCCCTGCAATTATTAATGATTATACAGGAGGCGCCGGGGGAATGCAACCGCTTTTAGCGAGTATATTCACATACAATGTATGCCAATATGCCAACACGGAACGGAGAAAAGAGTATGATTAAACTTTATCAGGATGGTGTGTACCTCTACCGGGGCGAGGAGCTGTTTGACGACCCGCGCCAATGCCAACAGGCCACAGGCTGCGCCGTCACGCCGGAAGAGGCGGCAGAGGCCACCATCAGCTACGGTATTCTGAAGGCGCACAACACCGGTGACGATATGTCGGCGCTGCGGCTGAAATTCGACAGCATGACCAGTCACGACATCACCGCGGTGGGTATCATTCAGACGGCACGGGCTTCCGGCATGACCCATTTTCCCGTGCCGTATGTGCTGACCAACTGCCACAACAGCCTTTGTGCGGTAGGCGGCACCATCAATGAGGACGATCACAAGTTCGCCCTGTCCGCCGCCCGGAAATACGGCGGCATCTACGTGCCGACGAACTTGGCCAATATCCACAGCTATAACCGGGAGACGATGGCTGTCTGCGGCGGCATGATTCTGGGCAGCGACAGCCATACCCGCTACGGCGCATTGGGGACGATGGCCGTAGGCGAGGGCGGCGGCGAGCTGGTCAAGCAGCTGCTGGGTCGAACCTACGATATGCGGCGGCCACAGGTGGTGGCGGTATACCTGACGGGGACGCCCCGACCGGGCGTAGGCCCTCACGACGTGGCGCTGACCATCGTGGCCGCGGTATACAAGGCCGGCTACGTCAAGAATAAGGTCATGGAGTTTGTCGGGCCGGGTGTGGCGGGACTGTCCATGGAATACCGCAACGCCATCGACGTGATGACCACGGAGACTACCTGCTGGAGCTCCGTGTGGGTGACGGACGACAAGACGCGGGACTATTATCAGCGGCGCGGCCGCGGCGACCGGTATCGCCGCCTTGCTCCCGGCGAGGTGGCGTATTACGACGGCTGCGTCTATGTGGATCTGAGCGAGGTGGAGTGCAGCATCGCCATGCCTATGCACCCATCCAATGTATACACCATTCGCACGCTGCAGGAAAATGCGGCGGATATTCTGGCGCTGACGGAAAAAGAGATGAACGAGCAGATCGTGGGCGCCAGGATCGACCTGCGCAGCAAGCTGCGGGACGGCAGCATTTGGGTGGAGCAGGGTGAGATCGCCGGCTGCTCCGGCGGTACGTTCGACAACATCTGCGCGGCGGCGGACATTCTGCGGGGCGGCAGCTGCGGAAACGGCGCGTTCTCCCTGAGCATCTATCCGGGCAGTATGCCCGCCTATGCCGAGCTGGTGAAAAACGGCTGCGTCAACGACCTGATCTCCGCCGGTGCGGTGATGCGGGAGTGCTTCTGCGGTCCGTGCTTCGGCGCAGGCGACTGCCCCGCCAACGGCGAGTTCTCCGTCCGCCACACCACCCGAAACTTTCCCAACCGGGAGGGTTCAAAGCCCGGCGAGGGGCAGCTGAGCGCTGTGGCGCTGATGGACGCCCGCAGTATCGCGGCCACGGCCGCCCATCAGGGACGGCTGACGGCTGCCACAGAGATGGATGTGACCTATCGCAGCTATGAGGATCGCTACAACGACGATGTCTACCGCCACCGTGTCTATAACGGCTGGAGCAGGGCGCAGCAGGACGAGGCATTGCACTTTGGCCCGAACATCAAAGAGTGGCCGGAGCTGCCCGCCATGTCCAAGGATATGCTGCTGCGGATCTGCGCCTACATCACCACGCCGGTGACGACCACCGACGAGCTGATTCCCTCCGGTGAGACATCCAGCTACCGTTCTAACCCGGAGCGGCTCAGTGATTTCGCGCTGGGTCGCTGTGTCCCGGAATATGTAGAGCGCAGCAAGGCGGTGCGTCAGGCTGACCGCCACCGCCGGACGACCGGTGCACTGGACGAGGCGTACAGCGCCGTGTATGACGCGCTTTACCAGGCGGGCGTGGCCTGCGACCCGGCGCACACCAATATCGGCTCCACCATTTACGCCAATATGCCCGGCGACGGCTCTGCTCGCGAACAGGCGGCATCCAGCCAGCGCATCGTGGGTGCGTCCGCCAATCTGGCGAAAAAATACGCCACCAAGCGCTACCGCTCCAACTGCATCAACTGGGGTATGGTACCCTTCTTGGTGGAAGACCCGGCGGATTTTGCGCTGTTTGACTACGTATTCGTGCCGGACATCCGCCGCCATATTTTGGAGGGGACCCCCTCCTTCCCGGCCTATGTGGTCACGCCGGAGGGCGTGGTCAGGGAGGTATCCCTGTCAGTGGGCGAGCTGACCGTTCCCGAGCGGGAAACGCTGATCAGCGGCTGCCTTATCAACTACTATCGCAACCATTGAAGTCCCGCGGCGGAAGATGCCGTCTCAACTTACAAATACAGGAGGAAACAGGGATGTTGATCAAACATGCGGCCACGGCCGGGACGATCGAGTCCAGCGACGTGATGGTGATGATCGAACCGGCGGAGGCCGGGATCGAGATTCTGCTGGAAAGCCCCGTGCTGCAGCGGTACGGGCGGCAGATACGGCAGGTAACTGCGGAGACGCTGCGTTTGTTGAAGGTGGAGAACGCAAAGGTTTCTCTGGTGGATCGCGGGGCGTTGGACTGCACCATCCGGGCGCGGGTGGAGTGCGCCGTGTACCGCGCTGCGGACGCAGCGGAGAGCGGCATTGCGTGGGGAGGGACGATAGAATGATCGACATGAAGGCAAAAAAGCGGCTGCGCCGCTCCATGCTGTTTCTGAACTGTCAGAAGCCCGCCCTGATTCGCGACCCCTATGTATACCGCCCGGATTCCATCATGCTGGATCTGGAGGACGCGGTGGCAGAGAACCAAAAGGATGCCGCCCGCTTTTCCCTCTACCATGCGCTGCGGACGGTGGATTACCGCGGCGTGGAGCGGGTCGTCCGCATCAACGGGCTGGACACCCCACACTGGCAGGAGGACGTGCGCGTCTGCGTGGCAGGCGGCGCTGACGTGATCCGTATCCCCAAATGTACCTGCGCCGCTGACGTACAGACCGTTGAGGAGGCGGTATACCGGGCAGAACGCGAGTTTCACCGGGAGGAGGGCAGCACGCTGCTGATGGCGGCGCTGGAGTCCTGCATGGGCATCATCAACGCGCTGGAGATATGCCGCGCCAGTGAGCGGCTCATCGGCATTGCCCTGTCCGGCGGCGACTACACGAAGGATCTGCAAACCCACATCACCTTCACCGGCGTCGAGTTGAACGGTGCGCGGCAGCAGATGATCATTGCTGCCCGCGCCGCCGGAGTACAGTGCTTTGACACGGTGTTTACCAATTTGGACGATATGGAGACCTTCGAGAAGGAAACGGAGCTGATTCACCTCATGGGCTTTGACGGCAAATCGCTGGTAAACCCCCGCCAGATACCCATCACCCACAAGGTATTCACCCCCACGCAAAAGGAGATCACCTTCGCCGAGAAGGTGGTAGCGGAGATCGACTCCAAAAAGAGTCAGGGCATCGGCGTTTTCACAGTGGACGGAAAGATGATCGACATCGCGTTCTATGACGGCGCGAAACGAGTGCTGATGCTGGCTAAGGCGGCCGGCATCTACGGAGGTGAGCTGGTATGAGAAATGCAGTAGGACGCGAGATACCGGATGAGATTCTTCGCGCCACCGGCAAAGAGGTCTTCGCGGGCAGCTATGCGCACGACGACCGTTGCTATCAGAAGGCTGCGCCCAAGGCCCATGGCGTGTGTGACCCGCACCGCAGCAAGCTGGTGCCCGGCATACGCGAGGTGCTGGAGCGCTGCGGCATACGGGACGGCATGACGCTGTCCTTCCACCATCACTTCCGGGAGGGCGACTACGTGCTGAACCGTGTGATGGAGGAGGTACACAGCATGGGCGTGAGGAATATCACCCTCTGCGCCACGTCGCTGGGCAAGGCCAACGACCCCATCGTACCGCTCATTGAGGACGGTACGATCACCAAAATATATTCCTCCGGTGTCCGCGGAAGCATCGGCGAGGCCATCAGCACCGGCAAACTGCGGGAGCTGGCGGTCATGTATTCCCATGGCGGCCGTGTCCGCTCTGTGCAGGAGGGTAGCGTCCATATCGACATTGCCTTCATCGGCGCACCCACGGCGGATGAGTACGGCAATCTGCGGGCGCTGGGCGGCAAGTCCGACTGCGGCGTACTCAGCTATTCCGCGGTAGACGCCCGCTATGCCGACCGGGTGGTAGCGGTCACGGACACGCTGGTGCCGTTTCCCAACATCCCTGCCAGTATCTCCATGACGGATGTGGACTTCGTGTGCGTGGTAGATGCCATCGGCGATCCGGGCAAGATCGCCACCGGCGCGGCCAAGCCCACCTCTGACCAGCGCAAGCTGCTGATGGCCGAATACTGCGCCAGGTTTGTGGCGGCCGAGCCCCATTTCAAGGATGGCTTCGTCTACCAGACCGGTGCGGGCGGCGCGTCCATCGCCTCCACCATTTATCTGGCGGAGACCATGCGCCGCCGTAATATCCACATGGGGCTTGGCCTGGGCGGCATCGCCGGACCTATGGCACGTCTGATGGAGGAAGGGCTGATCCACCGGCTGGTGGACACCCAGGATTTCGATTTAGAGGCTATTGCGTCCATCCGCAATAACCCGAGCCGCCACATTGAGATCACGGCAGATGAATATGCCAACCCTATGAATAAGGGTGCGTATGTGAACAAGCTGGACTTCGTGATTTTGGCGGCGCTGGAGGTGGACACCCACTTCAACTGCAACGTGGTGACGGACTCCACCGGCATGATCACCGGCGCACAAGGCGGCCACCCGGACACGGCGGCGGGCGCAAAATGCACGATCGTCATCACGCCGCTGGTACAGGGGCGCAGCCCCGCGGTCTGCACCGATGTGACCACCGTGACCACGCCGGGCGAGACGGTGGATGTGGTCGTCACGGATTACGGCGTGGCGGTGAATCCCCGCCGTCCGGATCTGCTGGCGGTGGCGCAGGAATGCGGCGTGCCGGTACACACCATCGAGGAGCTGCGGGACATCGCCTATTCCATCGTAGGCACGCCGGATGAGATCAGGTTCAAGGATCGCGTGGTCGGCATCATCGAGGCGCGGGACGGTACGATCATGGACGTAGTTCGCCAAATTGATGATACGCTGTAACAATACCTGCGGCGCAGCCGTTCCACGGCGCGCCGCGCAGAAAGAGAAATGGGATATATGAACCTCCTCATCACCCTTGCGGTAGGGTGTATCGTAGGGTACATTTTTTACAGGCTGAAAATTCCCGGCGGTATGATGGTGGGCGCACTGGTGGGTGCTGTGGCGCTGAATCTGGCCACAGAGCTGGCGGTCATGCCCTCTGCGGCGCGGGTGGCGGCGCAGATCACCGCCGGCGGCTTCGTGGGCGCCTCCGTGGAAAAGAAGGACGTGCTGCGCATTCCGAAGCTGGCGAAGCCGGCGCTGATCTTGCTGGGCGGTATGCTGATGGTCAACATGACCATGGGTGTCGTGATTCACCTCACGTCCAATGTGGACTGGCTGACGGCCTTCATGTGCGCCGTACCCGGCGGCATGAGCGACACGCCTATCATCGCCGCCGAAATGGGCGCCAACGGCGCGGCGGTGGTGCTGATGCAGTTCTGTCGCCTTGTGTCCGGCATCGGCGTGTTCCCCTCCGTGATCATGGCGGTGACCCGCCATGAGGAGCAGGATGAACACGACGTACAGGAGAAGCAGGAAAAGGCGGCGACATATCAGGCGGTGCTGCTGACCATGGCGGTGGCGGCGGTCTGCGGCCTTTTGGGCCGTGTCTCCGGAATACCGATGGGTACGATGCTGTTCTCCCTGCTTGGTACGGCCTGCCTGAATATCTTGTGGGGTAAGGCCGTCATCCCTGTGTGGCTCAAGCGTGTGGCACAGGTGCTGTCCGGCACATACATCGGCTGTTCCGTGGGCGCGGGCGAGGTAGCGGATCTGCGCTTTTTGCTGCTGCCGGCGCTGCTGTTGGTGGCAGGCTACCTGATCAACTGCTTCGTGTCCAGCGCATTGCTCCATAAGCTCTGCCACATCAAGCGGCGGGAGGCCATGCTGGCCTGCTCTCCGGCCGGTGCGACAGATATGGCCCTGATCTCCGGTGACATGGGCGTCACCAGTCCGGATCTGAACGTGCTGCAAATCGTACGGATGGTCAGTGCCATCACCATCTTCCCTCAAATCATCCACGCCATTGTCCCGCTGCTGCCGTAGCCCGTCAAACAGGCGTACGGCACGCGGGTGGAGGAAAAGAATGTCAGGCTGCACCTGCGGCTTGGCATCTTTTCTCATAGCGGTTTTTCAACCGTTTTCCTGTGCTTTTGTAAAATAACAGTTGCTTCCTGTCACATTTTGCGATATAATAACAAATTCAGGGCGTCGAGTGCCCGGCATTACGCAAAAAACCTGTTGGAGGGTTTTGCTTTGAAAACAGATCATTTGGAGCTGCTGACCAGCGGAGCGCCGATCTCCACCCGGCAGCAGATAGGCCTTGCGCTGCGGCTCAGCTGGCCGGCCATCATGGCGCAGTTGGCTACCATCGTTATGCAGTTTATTGATGCAGCCATGGTGGGGCGTCTCGGTGCGGCGCAGTCGGCTTCGGTGGGACTGATGGCCTCCGCCACGTGGCTTTTTAACGGCTTGGCCATGGCTGCCGCCATAGGCTTCAGCGTGCTGACAGCCCAGCACGTGGGCGGCGGACGGCTGGATGAAGCACGGAACATTATGAAGCAGGCCATCGTCCTGACGCTGCTTTTCAGCTCCGTGCTGGCAGTGCTGGCGGCGTTCCTGTCCTCGCCGCTGCCCCGGCTGCTCCGAGCGGAGCAGAAGATATGGCAGGATGCCTCCGCGTACCTGCTGGTATATGGCCTGTTTCTGCCCGCCCGGCAGCTGGATAATGTGACGGTGGGACAGCTGCAGGCCACCGGCAATATGCGGACGCCTGGCTTCTGCATGGTGCTGATGTGCGCTTTGGATGTGGTATTCAACGCGCTGCTTATCTTCCCCACCGGTATGATACGGTTGGGCGGCTTTGCCCTGCCCGGTGCGGGGATGGGTACGGCGGGCGCAGCGCTGGGTACGGGCCTTGCCGAGTTGACGGTGGGACTGTATCTCACCTACTTCATCCTGCGGCGCAGCCCCATACTCCGCCTGCGTCAGGGCGAGCGACTTCGACTCAACAAGCAGCAGCTCCTCGGCGTGCTGCGTGTTTCGGCACCGGTGGCGGCAGAGAAGATGATCCTGTCCATCGCGCAGATCATCTCCACTGCCATCGTAGCGCCGCTGAGCACGATTGCCATTGCCGCCCACTCCTTCGCCGTCACCGCCGAAAGTCTCTGCTATATGCCGGCCTTCGGCTTCCAGAGCGCAGCGGCCATGCTGGTGGGACAGAGCGTGGGCGCAGGGCGGCGTCAGCTGGCGCGGCGGCTGGGCTGGGTCACAGTGCTGCTGGGCATGACCGGTATGGTCATCACCGGGGCGCTGCTGTACATCTTCGCGCCGCAGATGATGGCGTTGCTGTCCCCCGACCCCGCCGTGATCGCGCTGGGCGTCCGTGTTTTGCGCATCGAGGCCTTTGCCGAGCCGCTGTTCGGCGCGGCCATCGTCACCGGCGGCGTCTTTCAGGGTGCGGGCAGCACCCTTGTTCCCACGCTGTTCAACCTTGGTACGATGTGGGGCATCCGTCTGCCCTTGGCTTGGCTGGCCGCGCCTCGCTGGGGATTGCCCGGCGTGTGGACCGCCATGTGCGTGGAGCTGTGTGTCCGCGGCACACTGTATCTCGTGCGGCTGTCGGGAAAGCGCTGGTTGCCCGGCGGCATGGAGAATATATCCGAGCCGCGTGAGACGCATAAAATGTGAGGCCATATATCTGAATTGGCCGCGCATGATAAATTAGACAAAAGCTGTGTATAACTCATGTTGTACACAGCTTTTGCTTTAAGGCGGCGCAGGGCGGCTGTTCGGAACGGTAAACAGCAATGGACAACGTGGAAGCGTATCACGCAATGGGGAAAATCGATATTAAGCTGCAGGAGAACACATAAGATACATGAGATACATGATAGAACCGTGGTGAGGCAGGCCGCAGCGCCAGATGTGGCGCTGAAGTTGTGATTTTTCCCAAATTTCGTAAAGAAATTTTGTCACAATGACGATTGCGATACAGGCCATTCCGTGCTAAACTTGCTATACAGAGTGCGGGAGTGTCGAAAGACTTCGGCTTCCCACTGAAAACACGGAAAAACGATCGGCAGGGGGCTGGATATGAGACCGTGGGGGAACGCAGAACATAAAAAACTGAATATGGCGCTGCTGCTTCTGCTGGTCGCGGCCCTGTTGGCCTTGGCAGGAGTGCTGTTCGTGCGCACAAAACCGGATGCTGTGTCGCCGGACAATCACATCGAGACCACGCAAAAGCTCTCAATGACCATGTCCCGCACGGCACTTTTTAGCGCTCTGAACGGGGAGGAGAGCGGCGCGGCCTTGCTGGACGCCGAGGTGTCTCTGCCCGGCGCGCAGGAGGCTATGGGCATGGCCGGGATGCTGCCCGGTGACAGCGTGGAGAAGGCGTACACCGTTTCCGTAAAGTACAGCGAGCCGGTGAAGCTCCATTTCGGGGCGGCGCTGCGGAGCAACGGCAGTGCCGGTGGCCAGCTTTTGGCCGAGGGCCTGCTCATCACCGTGTACCGTGACGGCAAGCTGCTGTATGACGGCACGGTGGCGGGGTTGGCTGAGTCCAAGCAGGCGCAGGAGGGGCTGGAGATCCTTGAACCCTCGCCCACGAAGCTCACATATACAATAAAAGTAACGCTGCCCACCTCGGCGGGGAACGAGTATCAGGATAAGACCGTGACCGTGGACCTGAAGTGGTGGCTGACCTCCGACAGCGGCGGCGGAGATCACCACGGCAGTGGGGAAGTGGTCGTTGCACCCAAGACAGGCGACGCTTTTCCGATGGAGCTGATGACTGGCGCGGCGGTGCTGGCACTGGTGCTGCTGGCGGTGCTTCTGGGCAGAAGGAGGGCGCGTCATGACTGAACGTGTGACCGGCCGCCGCTGGATGGGCAGTGCGGTGGTGACGGTGCTGCTGGCGTTGGGGCTTGTGGTCACCACGCTGGCCATCGCCCTGTCGGTGGCAGAGCGCCCCGACAACATCTTCTCCACGGGGAAGATCAGGCTGAATTTGAACGACAGAAAGCCTGTCATTACCGAAAACGAATACCTCTTCGAGCCGGGTATGACGGTGGATAAGCCGTTTTTCCTGAAAAACGAAGGTGCGGATTGCTGGTACAGGCTGTATTTCAACAACGTGAGCGGCAGTCTGTCCTCTGTGCTGGAGGTCACGGTGTCGGACGGCGAAACGGTGCTGTTTACCGGTAAAATGAGCGACCTGACACAGAGCAGCGCGGACTGGCTGGGCATCCTGCCGGCGGTGGGTGCTGCGGGGAGCTGCCGTACCCTGACCATCACGTTCCATTTCCCGGAGGACGCGGGTAACGCGGCCCAGGGCGGTACGCTGCAGTTCGACCTGTGCGCCGACGGTACGCAGGTGCGGAACAATCCCAATAAAGAGTTCCCGGCAGAGAGTCCCCAAGGAGTGACGTATGAAACAAACCTTGAGTAAGATCCTGCGCGTGGTCACTACGGTGCTGATGGTGGCTTCCATCTGTATCATGCTGTTCACGGTGGTGTCCGTGCTGACCTTTAACCGCACGGACCGGCAGCTTTTCGGATACCGCGCGTTCATCGTGCTGTCCGACTCCATGTCCGCCACGGACTTCTCCGCCGGCGACCTGGTGCTGACCCGGGACGTTGACCCGTCCACACTGCAGCCCGGCGACATCATCGCCTTTACCAGCACCAACACAGAGAGCTACGGACAGGTGGTGACCCACAAGATCCGAAGCCTGACCACCACCGGCAGCGGCGAGCCCGGATTTATCACCTACGGTACGACCACGGACACCAACGATGAAGCCGTGGTGACATACATGGATGTGCTGGGCAAGTACAGCGGCTGTCTGGCCGGCGTAGGACGCTTCTTCAACTTCCTCAAGACCACCCCGGGCTACATCCTGTGCATCTTCGTACCGTTCGCGCTGCTGATCCTCTCCCAGTCCATGGAGACGGTGCGGCTGTTCCGCCGCTATAAGAGCGAGCAGATGGAGGAGCTGCAGCAGGAGAAGGACCAGCTGGCGGAGGAACGCCGCCAGAGTGCCGCCATGCTGGCGGAGCTGCAGGCCCTGCGTGCGCAGCTGGGCGTGAAGGATGAAACCAAACCGACGGGGGACGAAGCGCCCGTTGAGAACGAAGCGCCTGCACCGCAGTCAGCAGGGGGCGGCGATCCCGATGTACCGGCTGACGAGGAAAAGACCCCGGCGGAGCACGTGTGATGTGTTTCCAGCCTGCCGCCCTGTGAATACCAAAAGAAAGGGAGTACCGATATGATTTTTCTGAGATCCAAGCGACTGGAGAAAAAAACCAGTGACGCCCGCGAACCGAGCTTATACCGCTCTATCTGCACCAGCATCATCAGCACCCTGCTGAGCCTTGTTATGTTGGTGGGTACTACCTTTGCATGGTTCACCGACAGCATTACGAGTAATGTATTTACGATCACGGCGGCTAATGTTAATACGACAACGTCTTATTACATTGGGTCTGAAGCGCCGGATACAAATACAAATTGGACATTGCTGGAGGACACAAGCAATATTTTTGGTGGCGAGACATTTAGTAGTGGCACAACCCGGACAGTTTATCTGAAGCTGGAAAACAAAGGCCAGAATACGGTGAAGTACAAGATCAATCTTTTCAAGGTTGGAGATGAGACGAAGGGTTTATTAAATATCAGCAGTACGATTGAGAATGCGGGTATCGCTACGCAGGCAAATGAACCCCCTATTATGGAGACCAAGTACCTGAGTAAAATGATGCGCTTTGAGTATGCGGTGGCTGAGGATGTAAACGCGTTCTTGATGGCGGCACAGTCGGCAGAGGACACATCCGAGGATAATGGAGTGTCGGTAGGTGAGTCCGAGGAGAAACCTTTCGTGATTTTGGTGCCGGGTCAAAGTACAAAGTACGTGAAGCTGACACTGACATTGGATTATCAGGGAGAGTGGCAACAGCTTCCCAGCATCAGCCTGAAGCTGAAAATTGTTATTACCCAGCCCGGCGACAATGATCCGGTGACACTGGAGGACGAGAAGACCTCCCAGCAATCGAACGAAACCGAAAATGTGACAGAACCTGTCGAGAATGAAAAGCAGCCTATAGTGACTGTGGGCGTGGATATGACCACGGAGATCGAAACACCTGTGCAGCCTGTCGCTCAGCCGCAGCAGCCGGTGGCCGAGGAAACGGAGAGCGGCGACGCAAACACTGCCGGCAGTACCGAAAACGCTGATGATGCCAACACCGCCGGCGCGGCCGATGCACCGGACAGCCCTGTGGACACCGCCGCGGTCGAGCCCAACGCTGCGGATGACACGCCCGCCGCCGACCCCGCGGCGTGACCGACAAAACTGACATAAAAATCAGGACATAGCGACATAGCGTCGCCATGTCCTAATTTTTATATGACCAAAAATAAAACCACCCTCTCGGGTGGTTTTATTTTTGGAGCTTGTGGCCGGATTCGAACCGGCGACCGGTGGTTGTGGGTAAGGATGAATGAACAAATCGAAGAAAACAGAGTACCGGCAAACGCCGGCACTCCGTTTCCTTTATGCCGGTCGGCTTCCCGGCTGTGCCTTATCCGCCTTGATCACCTCGCCGGTGCAGCCGCCATTACGCCGTTGGTTGATGCAGCCGACGAATTTATAGTAGATGTCCACTTGCTGGGTCTTGACACCATCTGGCCCGACTGTCTCTTCATGTACCACTATTTTCTCAATCAGTTCGTTAAGGATGTAGGGCGTCAGTTCTGTAATGCCGGTATATTTCCAGATGAGGGGCAGGAACTGTTCGATATTTTCGTAGACCTTATCGCTCTTTGTAATCTCTGCTGCCAGCTCCTCCCGCTGCCCTTGGAGGGCGGGGATATTCTCAAAGGATGTTGCGCCCCGGCCGGGGCGTGTGGGAGAGAACAGCCTGTCAATGCTGGATGTAGAGAACGTTTTTTACGCTGTGGCCGGAGGCAATCGCGTCAAATGCCGACTGCCAATCATTTAGAGAAAACTCGCCGGTGATCAGCGGGCTGAGATCGGTGTAGGGAGCTGCGAGAAGATTGATTGCACGATCCATATACTCATAATTGCTTTTCATATGGAATAGAACGCGCAGCGCCTTACGTAGGCAGATATCCCAGTTGACAGCAATGCTGTCGCGTCTGGTGCCACCCATGGCACAGAGAATCCCGCCAGGCTTCAGCATATTAATAGCGGCGTTGATTCCGCTTTCAGAGCCACTGGCTTCCAGTACGATGTCTGCGCCCGTGTTATCAGAGAGAGAAACGACGCGCTGCACAATATCATCCTTTTGACTGTTAAGGAGAACGTCCGCGCCGATCTGCTCAGCAATCGGAAAGCGAAGATCGTAGTCATGCGTCTTGCCGCAGAGAATGACCTGCTTTGCGCCGCAGGCCTTGGCGGCGGCAACGCCGAGAAGGCCGACCTGTCCCGCGCCGATCACCACGGCTGTGTGCATTTTTTCTTGTTCAATGGGGATGCCGAAGTTGCCGAGAACCATGGAAAACGGTTCTGTGATGGCGGCTAACTTAGCGGGCACATGTGCGGGCATGCGGTGCAGATATTTTTCGGGAAGGATGACATAGGAAGTCATAGCGCCGTCGCGGTGGATACCGAGACTGCGTGTGTGGCTGCAAAACTGCGTCAGTCCCATGTTACAGGCGGAGCAATGGCCGCAGGCATAGAGATGCGGCTGGGCGGTCACACGGTCGCCCACGGACAGGCCAGCACTGGGACCCTGAATGGATTCGACTATGCCGACGAATTCATGTCCCATGATGAATGGCGGCGTGCAGGGGAATTTGCCATGATAAATATGATAGTCCATACCGCAGATAGCGCAGGCCTCGACGCGGACGCGGACATTGTTGAGAGCATCTGTCTCGGGAATGGCACGGTCAATAAGGGCAACATTTCCTTCTCCGGGAGCGGATTTATAAAGAGCTTGCATACGAGCCTCCCTTTAGCGCTGTGGCTTAAGACTGTCGGGGAATGGGCAGACGTAGGTGCCGGAGCCGACAGTTCTTTCAAACTCCTCACGAGCATCCTTGATAAAGCTGCCGCTGCGGTCTTCGAGGAGCATGGCAACGCACGAGCCGATGCACTTAGCCGCCTCGAGCATGCCCTTTTGGCCGATCGTGCTGCGGGTCTGCGAGGTCATCTGCCATGTGTGGTTCGGTGTGCCGATGGTATAGCAGGGAACCTCGACCTGGGCCGTGGGAACACAATGGCTTACATCACCCACATCCGTGGAGGCGGGGGCATAATACTCACGGTTATAGAACTTGCCGGGGAGATCGTAGAGCAGGTGCGTGCGATAGTATTCGGCGGCTTCATCCGGGGTGAGTCCGGTGAACTGCCACGCAATACCCTTAGTGCAGTCGGGGGAGAGGGAGTTGCGGATCTTGCGGGCGAGCGCGTAATCCGCTTCGTCATAGACGATAGGTCCAACCTCCTCAACAGCTTTTCCCATCAGCTTGGTGAGCGTAATGTTTGGAATGTAGTCGGAGCAGCCTTCGTTATACTTAACGGTCAACTGAGTGTCGGTCATCAGAGCGGCGCCTTGTGCAATGCGTTCTATGCGCGCACGGACGGAATTGACATCGTCCAATGTGGCTGCGCGGACAATGTACTTCACGCCGGCACGCTCGGGGATCACATTGGGGGCTTTCCCGCCTGCATCCAGATAAGCGTAATGAATCTTGGCGTTGGGAGGAAGGTGCTCGCGCAGGTAATTGGCACCTACATTCATCAGCTCACAGGCATCCAATGCGCTCCGCCCCATATGCGGAGCAGACGCGGCGTGTGCAGAGATCCCCTTGAACCAAAATTCGAGGGAGACATTGGCATTCATGCGGACCATCCACGGGGAGAGATACCGCGACGGATGCCAGCAGAAGGCGGCATCAAGATCCTTGAATAGGCCGCTGCGCGCCATGTAGGCCTTGCCGCTGCCGCCCTCTTCGGCAGGACATCCGTAAAAACGGAGTGTGCCGGGGAGCTGCTGCTTTTCCATATAGTGCCGTACAGCAATCGCGGCGGCAGCAGAACCAGTGCCGAGCAGATTGTGCCCGCAGCCATGACCGGCACCGCCTTTGACGATTGGAGTGCGGACGGTGCATTCGGCGACCTGGCTGAGATTGGGAAGTGCGTCGTATTCACCCATGATGCCGATTACAGGCGAACCGGAGCCATATTCGGCAATGAACGCAGTTGTCATGCCGGCAATATGCGGCGTAATGCGAAAGCCCTCTTTTTCCAGCAGCGACGTAAGGAGTGCACAGGCATAGTCCTCGTGGAAGGCGAGTTCGGGATGATCCCAGATATCACAAGCGGTTTGAATAAAAATATCACGGTTTGCCTCGATGTATTGTATGATCCAATCGGTTGGTTTCATTGCATTGCCGGTTCCTTTCTGTGATATGAGTCGAACGATTGCATATTGTGTACAACTTGAAGCCATTATATCTTTGTGGGCGTGATTTGTCAAGCAGGATTCTTTGAAAGCTGGAACAAAGGAAAGAGCAGGAAGAGCAGTAGTGCCTGGATTTGTACAGCGGATTTGCACTGCGAAAATATTGTGAACATTTTGTAAAAACAGTTTTGCAAAAGCGCTTGACAGAATTGAAAAGATATGCTATTTTAATTGCATGCTGCATATTGTATACAATACGAAACCCGCAAGAAGCACTCCAATTTCTTTACAGATTCCCAGCAACAGCGACAATAACGCACATTTTCCACCCAATTAACCGAAAACAACCGAAAAGAATTTTTCAGCGAAAGGAGTTGAATGCGGAAAGATATTCACAAATATCTTTTTGCGAAATACATGAGTAGCAATGCAGAACTGAGAGGCCAAAAGCTGAGAAACAGCAAGGCCTTTGGCGCAATCGAACGTGTCGGCAACAAAATGGTGCAGCCGATGACTTTGTTCGGGATTCTTTGCCTGATCGTTGTTCTTCTCTCCGCAATCGGTTCACTGTGCGGCTGGAGCGCAACGGGCGAGATGTATGACAAGGCGACCGGCACGGTCAGTATTGCGACCATCGGCGTTTACAATCTCCTGAGCAGAGATGGTATTTCCTACATGCTCAATAATTTCGTCAGCAACGTTATCAGCTATTCTCCCCTTGGCGTTATGCTGGTTATGTTCCTTGGCATCGGCATGGCCGATGGTTCCGGACTGATCGCCGTTGCCCTGCGTAAAGTTGTTAAGCACGCTCCGGCGAAGCTTCTTATCCCAATTCTGATGCTCATTGGCGTTTGCGGCAACCTTGCGTCCTCTTCGGCTACGCTCGTCCTTTGCCCCATCGCGGCAATCATTTTTCTTAACTACGGCAGACATCCTATTGCCGGTATGATGGGTGTTCTTGCAGCCATCACCAGCGGCTATTCTGCCAACCTGCTTGTTACTGATACGGATGCGGTTCTTTCCTCTATCACGCAGGAGGCTGCCCGTATCCTGATGCCCGGCTACGAAGTGACTCCGATGGCGAACTACTATTTCCTTGTCGCGTCCTCCTTCCTGCTGGCACTGGTGAGCACATTTGTCACCACCAAGATTATTGAGCCGATGCTCGGCGAGTATGATCCCTCCATGGCTGGCGAGAATCTTGAGAACTATCAGCTCGTAGATCTCACCACTGAAGAAGAAAAGGCGTTCAAGACCTCCATGCTCGTGCTGCTCGCGTTGGTAGTTCTGCTTGTTGTACTCTGCATCCCTCAGAATTCCATCTTCCGCAATGCTGAGACCGGCAGTCTCATCAACGGTTCTCTGCTCATGAGCGCGCTGATTCCCATTCTCTCGCTGCTGTTTCTTATCCCGTCTTTGATTTACGGCTTTAAAGTCGGCACATTTAAGAGCGAGCGCGATGTGGTCGGTCAGATATACAAGTCTTTTGGTTCCCTTGCTTCCGTTTTCGCTGTGGCCATCACTGCGGGCCAGTTCATGAAATGGTTCGGCAAGACCAATCTGGATAAGATCCTTGCGTTTAAGGGCGCTGCCGCTCTGAGCAAGCTGAACATCAACTATGTTGTTCTGCTGCTGATCTTTATCTTCATCACTGCCCTGCTCAACATCTTTATGAACTCCGCTACCGCGAAATGGTATGTTTTTGCGCCGGTGTTTGTTCCCATGTTCATGCAGCTTGGCATTGCTCCTGAGCTGACGCAGCTTGCCTACCGCATTGGTGATAGCTGCACCAATGGCGTTACCCCGCTCAATAGCTTTCTGCCCGTTATTATCATGTTCATGCAGCGCTATAAGAAAGACAGCGGCATCGGTACTTATGTTGCCACGCTCCTGCCGTATTCTATCGCGTTCCTGATCGTGTGGTCTATTGTGGCGGCAATTTGGTTCGGCCTGGGTATTCCCATCGGTCCCGGCGCCAATCTCCTTATGTAACAAACCAAAAAGTGCGCCGCAAAAGCGGCGCACTTTCCCTTAATGGAGGAAAACAACATGGATACATCCAAGCGCATCTGCGCACTGCGCAGATATATGCGGGAAAACGCACTGGATGCTTGTGTACTGATGAGTCCCGAAAATATGCAGTACATGAGCGGTTTTCAGGCGATTACTTATTCGCGTCCCATTTTCTTTGTCATCACAGCTGAGACGACATATCTCATCATCCCAGCGCTTGAAGAGGCTCATGCTGACGTGACCTCCACCGGCGTAGAGCATCTTCGTGTTTATTATGAGCATCCGGAAAAGGCCAGCATTGCGACATCGCCCTTTGACCACCTTCGCCGCATTCTGCCGTCAGGAGAGCGCGTTGGCGTAGAGTTTCGAAGTCTCTCTATGAGCGTGGAGCACATGATGCAGGATATGGGCTACAAGCTGTCAAATGTTTCGGAAAAGCTCAGTACGATGCGTTATATTAAAGATAGGCAGGAGCTCGACTGTATTCGGGAAGGCGGCAGATTGTGCTGTCTGGCCTTCGCTAAGACGCTTGAGCATGCGCATGCGGGCATCAGTGAAATGGAAATCGAGCAGTATGGTACGCGCGCTCTCTATGAGTTGCTGGATGATAATTACCCATATGATTTCTCATCCCCCTCGTGCATCACACCCTCCGGTGTGGAGCGCACGATCATGCCACATGTATTTTCCTCGTGCCGCAGGCTGGAAAGAGGAGATATGGTCATCCACGTGCGCAAGCCGGCGATTAATGGATACCATGCCGAGCTTGAAAGAACGTTTTTTATCGGCAAGCCCCACGAAGATGCCAAGCGCGCGTTCTGTGCCATGGTCGAAGCACAGCAGACGGTGTTCGACATAGTGCGTCCGGGTGTCCGCGCGGCGGAGCTTGACAAGGCGGGACGCGATGTGCTGCGCAAGTATGGCTACGGCGACTATGCAATCCACCGCATCGGACACGGGCAGGGCTTGGGACGACATGAAGAGCCTTATTTGAGCTACAATACGGAGATCGTCCTGCAGGAGAATATGGTTTTTACCGTTGAACCCGGAATCTATATCCCCGGTGTCGGCGGCTTCCGCCATTCTGATACGATCGTCGTTACGGCAAACGGAATGGAGAATGTGACAGAATTTCCGCGCACGTTGGACGAGATGACCTTTGATATCTGAATAAAGGGGGCTGTCTCAAAATACAAATCGCAAGAGAATAGCCCTCATCAGATGTTAGAAAAAGTCGTGAAAATCCGGTTTTTATCGGATTTTCACGATTTTTTGTTGGGCTAATCTTTAGAAAATGCTATTTGAGACAGCCTCTTCTTACTTTTTTGCGCTTTGCAGATGCGTCAGTGCCTCGCAGAGGATACGGGTGCTGTTTTGCAGATGGCGCTCGGTAATGTTAACGGCGGTGTCTGTGTCACCGCCCAACAGTGCATCGATGATGGCGATGCGTTCTTCCACGGAATGCTCGAAGGAGGGTTCCATATGAGGAATGACGCTTTTACTGAAGTTTGTCACAATAGCGTAGAGCTTGCAATATGTATCTATGACATAGGAATTGTTAGTCATGCGGATAATAGCGATCCAAGTAGAGCGCTCCAAATCCAAATAGAGATTTGGGTCGTGCAGGTCGCGGCTGTCGATGATGCGCTGGCGCAGGCGCATCAGCTCGGACTTGGCGCTGTCGCTGAGGTGCTGGATTGTTTTCTTTACTGCAAAGACCTCGAGTACTTGCCGCATTTCTTGGATATCGTTCAGCTCGGCAATCGTGGGAGTTTTGACAAAAGTGCCCTTGTTTGTGATGTTGATGACAAGCCCGTCACCTGTAAGTTGTTTAATTGCTTCACGGACAGGGGAACGGCTTGTGTTGAAACGGGCAGCAATGGTCTGCTCGACAAGTTGCTCGCCAGAACGCAGCTCTCCGGTGAGGATGTCCTCCTTCAGAATTTGATAGATCTGATCCTTTATGGAGTCGGTGACGATTTTTGCCTCACGCATATTTATACATTCCTTTTCTCTAAAGTGTGGCAGAATAGATTATATATTATAACAGATAACCAAAAAAAGTAAAACTATTTTTAGTAAAAAAACTTGGTTTTCTTTAAAAGAAAAAATGGTACAAATATTGGAGATTTCCCTTTGAGGCGGTTGACAAGGCGCTGTCCGCATGCTAAAATACAATGTATATTGTAGATTGTGTGCAATCTGCGAGGCGGGCACGGTTATGCAGCAGTAGTCGAGCCAAATGCAGCAAGCAAGAAATAAGAGAAAGGGTAATAACATGCCGAAGCTTCATATAATCGAATTGAAAAAGGACCAGAATGTCGTAGCGGGCATTCATGAATACCTGATGGACAAAAAGTGGAAAGGTGGTGTGATTGTTGCGGCGGTGGGTTCTATTTACGACGTGACGATCAATAATCCTATAACGCATGACAATCCACCGAAACTCCAGACGACCACATACAACCAGCTTTGCGAAGTCACAAGCTTTATGGGAGAGATCACCCGCAAGGAAGACGCTCCTCAGGGGCTGCCCTGCCAGATCGCTGATACCCCGTCGGATTACATTGTCCACATCCACATGACGTGTTCTCACACAGATGGGACTGTTATTGGCGGCGGTTTTCGCGGTGCGACGGTACTCCGCGCATTAAATGTCTACGTGCTGGAGATGGAGTGAGCTACAATGAATGCAACGTATGATTTTGATAAGGTGCTTGACAGGACGAAAGAGCGCTCAAAGACATGGGACTTTCGGACGCTCAAGCCCGGTGCCATTCCGATGAACGGTGCGGAAACGCATTTTGAGTGCCCTGCACCTGTGCGTAAAGTAATCCATGATGTGGCGGACTGGCCGATTTACGGCTATCCGTACTTTACAGACGATTTTGTTAACGCTGCCGCCGGTTATATGAAGCGTCAGCACGGTTGGGACTGCGACCCGAAATGGATCGAATTTGTCGGAGGTATCGTGCCTGGTATTGCGTTTGCGATTCAGGCTGTTACCGCAGTGGGAGACAAGGTGCTCATCAATTCCCCGGCCTACTCTCCGTTCCGCTCTACGGTTGAGATGAATGACCGCGTGCTTGTTGAGTCCATGCTGAATATTACACCGGAAGAGGTGACGTTTGACTGGGGAGATATGGAACGCAAGTTCAGTGATCCGGCGGTCAAGGCCTTCATCCTTTGTGATCCGCACAATCCAACCGGCAAAAGCTGCACGGCGGAGGAACTTGCAAGGATCGACGCATTGGCGGAAAAATATGGGGTGTTTGTCATTGTGGACGAGGTTCACGCGGACTTTGTGTTCCGTGGACGCCACATCTCGTATCCGGCCGTCAGCGAGCATGCAAGAATGCACAGCGCCGTTGTCATCAATCCGAGCAAGACGTTCAATGTGGCAGGCTTCCGCACGGGTGCGATCATCATTCCGAACGATGAGATCCACGCGGCGGTCAATAAGCGCATTCTCGCTGTGAAGGGTATCAGCCGTACGATTACCGGAGTTGCAGCATTTGAGGCGTGTTATGACGGGCGCTGTGATGACTATGTTGCGGCAGTCCGCGCATATGTAGAGGGAAATATGCGCTATGTCGAGGATTTCTTTCATACCCGTATCCCGAAGATCAAAATGATCCGACCTGACGCATGCTTTGTTTGTTGGCTTGATTGCAATGGCCTTGGCTTTGAAAACCAACAGAAGCTAATGAAGTTCCTGAACGAGACCGGCATCATGCTTTCTGATGGCAGCGAGTATTATGCCGACGGCAACGGCAGGGGATTTGTACGCATGGCCTATGCATTTCCCAAAACCATGCTCCGAGAAGCGATGGAGCGCCTTGAAAAAGCCGTGAATTCACTCAGCTAAGGAGGAAAATGATATGGAAACGATTCGTACATCTAATGCGCCTGAACCCAAAGGCGCGTATTCGCAGGGTTGTGTGCACAATGGCGTGGTCTATGTCGCCGGGCAACTGGGGCTTGACCCTGCTACGGGTGAGACGCCATCTTCGGAATTTGAACCGCAGCTTCGTCAGGCGCTGAAAAATGTGAAGGCGGTCGTCGAGGCGGGCGGCAGCGATCTTGCGCATTTGCTGCGCGTCAACGTCTATCTGACGGACGAAAGTCAGTTTCCGCTGCTCAATAAAATCTATGCAGAATACATCCCCGAGCCGTATCCCCCGCGCACAGCGCGCGTGGTCGAACTTGGCCCCTATGCTGTTGAGGTGGATGCGACCGCAGCGGTGATCGACAAGGAATAAGGAGGAGAAGAAATCTATGGGCTATAAGATTTATGCGCCGAAGCCGATCTGTGACAGCGGCATGCGCGCGCTGAAAGAAAAGGGATTTGAATTTATCGGTACGGGTGAGGGGTCGCCGGAGGATCTGAAGAAGTATGTGCCGGAGGCAGACGTTATTATCGCGCGTGTCCACTTTTTTGGAGATGAACTGCTTGCCACGGCGAAGCACCTGAAGATGGTGATGGTACACGGTGTGGGCTATCAGGACCATATCGTGTGCGAGGATGCTGCCAAGCGCGGCATCTATGTGTCCTATTCTCCCTATGGCAACTATCGCACTGTTGCTGAAGGCTGCGCGGCGTTGACGATGGCGATGACGTGCAACATCTGCCAGTATGATAAGGGTGTCCGCACGCCGAAGGGCATTCGCCCTCGTATGCGCATGGAACTGGAAGGCGCGACGATAGGCCTTTTGGGTGTTGGCAACATTGCTCGCGCGTATGCGGAAAAGATGTATTACGGCATGGGCTGTAAGATAGTGGGCTACAAACGCACGCACGATGATACGGTGCCCTATTATATTCACATGCTCGATTCTATGGACGAGGTGTTCAAGGTATCCGATGTTGTGTCGCTGCACATTCCCGGTGAGCCGAAGTATAAGGGCATGATTAATAAGTACCACTTTGACCTGATGAAGGACGGCTCCTATTTTGTCAATACCGCGCGCAATGTGCTTGTTAATAACGACGATCTTTACGATGCGCTTAAAAGCGGTCATCTGGCTGGCGCCGCAGCAGACGTGGATTATAGTGAGCATCCGGACGGACAGAAGCTGCTGGAGTTGGATAACTTTATCAACACGCCGCATGCAATGGCATTTTCGGAGGAATCGCTGGAGCGTTCCGGCAACAACTGCGTACAGGAAATCTGCCGCACAATGCTTGATGGGAAACCCCCTGTGTACTGGGTCAATCGCGAGGGCTTCGTTCCGCAGAAGTAATTGCGCCGATGCGGCAGACCGGGCCTGTACTGATAGGCCGGGGCTGCCGCATTGCAGCTGTCAGGAGAAACGAAAATGAAAGAAATATTGCTGCCTTACGGCAGAACGGCGCTTCCACTTCATATTGAGGAGAATCGTCTTGAGGCGCTGATGCAGGCGCGTATGCATTCCTATGAACCGAAGGCGGACGAGCAGGAACTGGTTCGCGGCGCGCTGGCTGAGCCGTTCGGAACAAAGCGCCTGCGTGAGCTTGCCGCTGGAAAGCAAAACGTTGTGATCGTGACGAGCGATCACACGCGCGCCGTACCCAGCAGGATAACGCTGCCGATTCTGCTCGCGGAGATCCGTGAGGGGAATCCGGATGCGGATATCACGATCTTGATTGCGACTGGTCTTCACCGTGCGACAACGGAGGAGGAACAGCGGCGGATGTTTGGCGATGAGATAGTCGATCACGAGAAAATTGCTGTTAATGACGCTTTCTGTGAGGAGGACTTTGTCTCACTCGGTACGCTGCCCTCGGGTGCGGAGTTCTGTGTGAACCGCATAGCTGCGGAATGCGATCTGCTGGTGACGGAAGGGTTCATTGAGCCGCACTTTTTTGCCGGCTTTTCCGGTGGGCGCAAGAGCATTCTGCCTGGTATATGCTCGGAAAAGACGGTGAATGAGAACCACTCATTCCGCGCAATCTCCAGCCCAAATGCGAAAACTGGTGTACTTGACGGCAATCCCATTCATAAGGATATGGTGGAGGCTGCGCGGCGTGTAAATGTACAATTCATCCTCAATGTGGCGCTTGGAGAGAAGAAACAGATTATTGCGGCTTTTGCGGGAGATCTTGAGCAGGCCCACGAGGAAGGAGTTGCATTTATCCGTCGCTGGTCACAGTGTCCGGCCGTTGAGGGAGATATTGTTGTCACTTCAAATGGCGGCTATCCACTCGATCAAAACCTCTATCAGTCACCCAAGGCCGTAGCCACGGCGGAGGCATGCTGCCGCGAAGGCGGGGTAATTATTATGTGTTGCTCCTGTTGTGATGGCATTGGCGGTGAGCATTTTGAAAAGCTCATCACACTTGGCGCGCCGGATGAAATTACAGAATACCTTTCCAAAATTCCGCCGCGCGAAACGATTCCCGAACAGTGGTGCGCACAGATTTATGCACGTATTCTCAAAAAGCATACTGTCATTTTGGTCACGGACGGACTGACGGAACAGCAGGTGCGCAGTGTGAACATGATTCCGGCCAAGACACCGGATGAGGCGTTGGCGAGGGCCCGGCAGATTGTCGGCGCGGCGGCACGCGTGGTTGTGATCCCAGACGGCGTTGCCGTGCTGGCGGTCGGATAGGAGAAAAAATGGAGCAGAAGATTGCACTGAAGGTGAATAGCAAGGATAACGTTGCGACGATTTTTGCCGATGATGTCATCGATGGGTCGATCGTGGCGCTGCGCGACGAAAAAGGCAGAAGCGAGCCGATCACAGTGATTGGGAATGTACCGTATGGCCATAAAATCGCTGTCAGAGAGATAGGCAAAGGTGAGATTATCTGCAAGTACGGCGAGGAAATCGGCATTGCGACGCAGGATATCCGCAAAGGCGAGTATGTCCACGTCCATAACCTGGACAGCATGCGTGGCCGCGGCGATCTTCCGGAAAGGAACGGTGAAAAATGAGCGATCATTTTATGGGATATGTTCGTGCGGACGGGCAGGTTGGCTGCCGCAACCATGTCGCAGTGATCCCGAGCGTGACGTGCGCAGGTGACGTGGCTTCCGCCATTGTCCGTCAGGTGACAGGAACGGTCGGATTCTTCCATCATCAGGGCTGCTGCCAGCTGCCGCCTGATGTCGACCCCGTCACCGAGACGTTGATCTCGCTGGGCTGCAGCCCTAATGTGGGGGCTGCGTTGATTGTCAGTCTTGGCTGCGAGGGCACAGATACCGAGCGGCTCTATGAGATGATTCGTGCTACTGGCAAGCCTGTGGAAATCATCCGCATTCAGGAGCTTGGTGGCGTAAGCGCGGCTATTAAGGCCGGTATCGATGCGGCGCAGGAGCTGGTGATGGAGATATCCGGTATGCAGCGGCAGGCGGTGGACATCAGCCGTGTTACCATGTCAATCAAGTGCGGTGCGTCGGATACCACGTCCGGCATGGCATCAAACTGCGTTATCGGCTATGTGGCGGACAAGCTGGTTGACCTTGGAGCCACGGTCGTCTTCGGAGAGACAACGGAATTCCTGGGCGGAGAGCATCTGCTTGCGCGGCGTGCCGTTACGCTGGAGGTGGGACAAAAGATACTTGACATTGTTGACCGCATGGAAAAGCGCGCCCGCAGCCTTGGCTGCGACATGCGCAAGGGTCAGCCTACGCCCGGCAACATTGCAGGCGGTCTTTCCAGCATTGAGGAAAAGAGCCTCGGCGCCATTGTTAAGAGTGGTACGCGCCCGATTCAAGGGGTACTGGAATACCCTGAACGGATCGGTGAGAGAAAGGGGCTGTGGATCAAGGACACACCGGGGCGTGAGCCTGAGATCCTTACAGGTATGGCTGCAACAGGGGCGCAGTTTATGTTGTTTTCCACTGGACGCGGCGCTCCACAGGGCTTCCCGACTATGCCGGTGCTGAAGATCTGCGGCAATCCGAACACTTACGAGCGAATGCAGCACGATATGGACCTCAATGCCGGACGCATCATCACAGGCGAACGCAGCATTGAGGAAGTCGGTGAGGAGGCTTATGCGGCGGTGCTTGCGCTGCTTTCCGGCCGGCAGACAAAGAATGAGACGCTCGGATACCACAGCTCAATCGACATTTATACGCTCGGCCCTGTGATCTGAGCAAGAGGCATAGAATAGTATTTCTGCTGAAGGATGAGCTGCGGGGGCAAAGGATTTCGTCTTCCTTGGCGAAGTGGGCTGTGGGAAAAGCGAGCTTTCCATGGAATTTGCACTTGCTGCGCTGGGAGACAGACCCGTTTACTTTTTTGATCTGGACATGAGAAAGCCGCTATTCCGCTTGTGGGATGTGTGCGGTGAACTGGAGCGAGCGGGCGTTCGGATGCATTTTAGGAACAGTTTATGGATGGTCCACCTTAGACGGGCAGCATCAGCCGCCTGCTAAGGGACAAGGAATGCTACGTTGTGCTGAATAGCAGTGGAGACTATATCGGTGCGCGGGGGTTGGGGTTTATGCGCCGCTGCACGACAGCCCGAGGTGCAAAACTGAAACGGACCATTTCCGCAAGTGGACGAAGCATCCAAGCCATAGGGATAAGGAAAGCAAATAGATCAAAGGAGATATTTACTTCACCGTCGTGGGACTGTTCATATTCCTTGTGAAAAAGGAAATGCAGGCGGCAATGGAGGAGAAATCCGTCAGAATCCGCAGCAATTCAAACTTTCTGCATAAAACCGATAAGGTGCAGCCTCCTTTTGGAGACTGCACCTTATTCTACATAAGACTTCGCTATCCGCCCGACACATACGGCGCGGGGTCGCTGTTGCTGCTATAAGCTGTTGTGTCTCAATCGTGCATCAACGATAGGGGGCGGTCTAATTATATAGTATCGTCGTTGCCTGGTATTTAGAGTATTTTAAAGAGTAGTTGAAGTCGCCTATTATAATCACAGACCATTGCTCTCGGCTATATACTCACTTTATCGCCTCACCGAGCACCTGACGCAGCAGCTCCGCCGTGGTCACCTCGCCCCGCAGCACCCGCTGGCACTGCTCCCGCATCTGGGGCGTCACCTGACAGCCCTCCATGCGGACGGAGGCCTCCGCGTTCTTCATAGAAACCGTATATCGCTTGTCAGTGTTCTTGTACATAGAAAAACTCCTCGCGTCATCCGCGAGGAGTCTGGAGCTTGTGGCCGGATTCGAACCGGCGACCTGCTCATTACGAGTGAGCTGCTCTGCCAGCTGAGCCACACAAGCAGGGAAATGACACTGGGTACTATACCACACTTTGCCTGCCGCGTCAAGACACTTTCCAGGTGAAAAAACGGGAAAACGGCTTCTGCCAAAACGGGAAAACGGCAGCCGACTGGCTGCCGTTCCCTGCGATACCGCTCAGTGCATTTTGGATGTGACGCTGACCCAGGCGGAGTCCATCGCGTTACCCAGCCGCTGCATGGCCTTGCCCACAGCAGTCTTCCGGACCTTCGGGCCGGGGTGCGCCGCCATATCCATCATCGCGCCGGCCACCATGCCGACGCACATCCCACCGACAAAAGCGGGTATTTTCATGATCATCCACTCCTTTTCCGTCCGCCGGTAGTTTGCCCTGCGCCGATAAAAAAACACGCGCGCTTTCTTGCCAAATCGTGGCGTCTTGCGCTATAATACAATGTAATATATTTCGCCAAGGAGGAGAACCATGTCTCTCACTCAACTGCAGGAGCGCATCCGCGCGCGCAAAACGCCCCTGGCGCTGACGCTTTCCCCTGATCCCGATCGGCTCAGCCCGAAGATCCTGAAAAACTTTACCGATATGTTCGGCGATGTGCCTATGGCTCGGGCCGAGGCCCTGCGCTACCACGGCACGAGCCTGCTGGACGCGGCGGCGGGCAGGCTGCCCGCCGTGGTGCTGCGGGCGGACGCATACCTGTCCCAGGGCATGATGGGCGCGGATGTGCTGAGCAACCTCATCACCGCTGCCCACGCCAAAGAGCTGTATGTCATTCTGGACGTCGATGCCGCCGATCCCGCGCCGTGGCTGTCCTACGGCGCGGACGCCGTGACGGTGTGCCCCTACGCGGGGAAGGACTGTCTGGCTGTGCCGGAGGACCGGCTGGCCGTCGCCGCCGTCCGTACCGGCAACCCCTCCGGTGGTGAGGTGCAGACGCTGCTGGCCGGCGACCGGGCGCTGTGGCTCTCTCTGGCGGAAAAGATGGCCCGCCGCGGCGCAGCGCTGTCTGTGGCCACAGGGTACAGCCTGGATGTGCGGGATGTGCGGCGGGTCTGCCCCAGCGCCTTTTTGCTGCTGCCCGGCTGTGACGGCGAAAACGCCCTGCCCGCCTTTGACGACTTCGGCCACGGCGCACTGCTGGCCGACGAGACGCTGCAATACGCCGCCGACCCTGCCGCCGCTGTGACGGAGGCGGTGGCCGTGCTGAAAAAGTGGGTGACGGTGGTATGACACGGCTGTATCTGATCCGCCACGCTGAGGCGGAGGGAAATATCTACCGCATGGCCCACGGCCACCACAACGGACTCATCACCAACGACCGGGGCTACCAGCAGATCGACGCTCTGCGGGAGCGCTTCCGGGACGTTCCCATCGACGCGGTGTACGCCAGCGACCTGTACCGCACGCAGATCACCGCCCGGGCTATTTGGCTGCCCAAGGCGCTGCCGCTGCATCTTGAGCCATCGTTCCGGGAGATCCGGCTGGGCGTTTGGGAGGATCAGACCTGGCAGGAGCTGCGAAACCGGTATCCAGAGGAGATGGACCACTTCAGCAGCCGATTGGACCTGTGGCGCGCCGAGGGCGCGGAGACGGCCCAGCAGCTGGTGGATCGCTTTGTTCCGGCCCTGCGCCGCGTGGCCGAGGCCCACGACGGCGGCACAGTGGCGGTGTTCTCCCACGGCGCGGCCCTGCGCATCGTGCTGGGCGTGCTGCAGGGACTGTCGCTGGCGGAGGTGGGGACAAGACCCCACGGCGACAACACGGCGGTGTCCCTGCTGACGTGGGAGAACGGCACGTTCCGGGTGGAATACCGGGACGACAACAGCCACCTTGTGGAGCGCGGCCTGTCCACGTTTGCCAAGCAGACATGGTGGCAGGAGGAGCGCATGAAGGAGCAGGGGGAGGAATACCGCCCGCTGCCGGAGACGGAGCGCGGCCGCTTCGGCGTACCCGCAGGCGACGAGGCCACAGGCATTTGGTACGGCGACGCGCTGATCGGTGCGTTCAGCTTCCGCCGGGAGGCGGACGGCCTGCGGCTGACCCGGTATATCCTTGCCCCCGAGTGGCGGGGCAGGCGGCTGGGCGTTCCGCCTATGGGACAGGTGCTGCGCTATTGCCGCCATCAGGCACTGCCCTGGCTGCGGCTGACCTGTGCCGATCCGGCGCTGCGGCTGTTCTTCGCGCGGCTGGGCTTCGTGGCCGCCGAGGGTGACGAAATGGTGAAGGACGCCCGCTGCGTCCTGCCGCCGCTGCCGGCGGCCTATATGCGGTGAAGGGGGAGAACGGTATGATGACCAAAGGCGTGGAGTTCCTCCCCGTCAGCCGCGATGAGATGATCGACCGGGGCTGGTACTACTACGATTTCCTGGTGGTGACGGCGGACGGCTACATCGACCATCCCAGCTTCGGCACCACGCTCATCGCCCGGCTGCTGGAGAGCAAGGGCTACCGGGTGGCGATCCTGCCCCAGCCGGACTGGCACACGGCGGACGCATTCCGGGCCATGGGCAAGCCCCGCTACGGCGTGCTCATCGGCGGCGGCAATCTGGATTCCATGGTGGCCCACTACACGGTGGCCAAGCGCCGCCGCACCCGCGACCTTTACAGCGAGGGCGGCGTCATGGGCAAGCGGCCCGACCGGCCCACCATCGTCTACGCCAACCGCGCACGGGAGGCGTTCCCCGACACGCCCATCGTCATCGGCGGGCTGGAGGCGTCTCTGCGCCGCTTCGCCCACTACGACTACTGGGATGACAAGGTGCGGCGCAGCATCCTGTTCGATGCCCCTGCCGACCTGCTGGTATACGGCATGGGCGAGAGCGCCACGGTGGAGATCGCCCGGCGGCTGGCGAAGAAAATGCCGGTATCGGACATCACCGACATCCCCGGCACGGCCTATATCACCGACCGGGTGGGAGAGCTGAAGTTCCACCGGGCGGACTGTCCCTCCTACGAGGAGGTGTGCAGCGACCTGACGGCCTACGCCCGGGCTACAAAGATCGAGTACGACGAGCACGACCCCGTCCGGGGCTGCGCCGTTCTGCAGCCCTGCCAGGGACGGACACTGGTGGTGAACCCGCCGGCCCGTCCCCTGCGCCGGGAGGAGCTGGACGCGCTGTACGCCCTGCCCTATACCCGGGAGGTACACCCCATGTATACCGGCGGCATCCCCGCCATCGAGGAGGTGCGCTTCTCCATCACCCACAACCGGGGCTGCTTCGGCGGGTGCAGCTTCTGTGCCCTGGCCTTTCACCAGGGCCGCATGGTCACCAGCCGCTCCATCCAGTCCGTGCTGGAGGAGGCGGAGCTGCTGACCCACGACCCGGAGTTCAAGGGCTATATCCACGATGTGGGCGGGCCCAGCGCCAACTTCCGCCACACCAGCTGCCAGAAGCAGAAGCGGTGCGGTATGTGCAAGAATCGCAGCTGCCTTGCCCCCGAGCCCTGTCCCAATCTGGACGCGGACCACTCGGAGTACACGGAGCTGCTGCAAAAAATGCGGCAGCTCCCCGGCATCAAGAAGGTGTTCGTCCGCTCCGGCATCCGTTACGACTATATGCTCCAGGACAAGGACAAAAAGCAGACCTTCTTCCGTGAGCTGGTGAATTACCACATCTCCGGCCAGCTGAAGGTCGCCCCGGAGCACTGCGTCAGCTCCGTGCTGGACTATATGGGCAAGCCCCATTTCGATGTGTTCGAGAAGTTCTGGCATCAGTACCGCAAGCTCAACGAGGAGCGGGGCACGGAGCAGTACCTTGTGCCCTACCTCATGTCCAGCCACCCGGGCTGCACCCTTCGCGACGCGGTGGAGCTGGCGGAGTTCCTCCACCGCTCGGGCCGCGTGCCGGAGCAGGTACAGGATTTCTATCCCACCCCCGGCACGCTGTCCACCTGTATGTACTACACCGGCATTGATCCCCGGAATATGTCCCCGGTCTATGTGGCCAAGGATCCAAAGGAAAAGGCCATGCAGCGGGCGCTGCTCCAGTGGTCACGGCCCGAGAAGCGGGCACTGGTGGAGGAGGCGCTGGAGGAGACGGGCCGCACCGATCTCATCGGCTATGAGAAGAAGTGCCTGCTCCGCCCGCGAAAGGGCGAGCCTTACGGTCAGCCCGTCGCCAAGCCGGAAAAGCCGGAGCTGCCGGAGCGCCGCCCCCGGCGAAAGGACAAGGAGGCTGCGGGCAACCGCGGCCGCCGCAACACCCCCACCGCCCGCCAGCCGGTGCAGAAGGGGAAAATGTCCCCCAAAAAGAAAGCCGCCTTTGCGAAGAAACGGCAGGGGAAATAGAGAATAAAACTGTGAGGAAGCCGCCCGGCGGGCGGCTTCCTCACAGTTTTAGGGGAATGACCGTTTCCTTGCCGGTTTTCCTGGCATATTGTGCTTTTTGCAACGAAAAAACTCTTGTCATACATCTGGATATTCAGTATAATTGGAAGGAAGCGTCAAGACAGCGACAGGCGGCAGTAAGTTTTTGTTAAGATTTCGACAGAAATCGATATGCCGCCTGGTCATGGCCGCGCCGCTTCTGCCGCCATACAGAGCGACGCGGCAACAAACACAGACGTATGTAAAGGTGAAAGAAGAATGGAAAAAAGGAAGAAAACAAGGTTCATCGTGGTGTGGCTGCTCATCACCGCGGCGTTCCTGGCCGGTTCTCTGCTCATCCCCGGACACGGCAAGTCGGAGTCGGTGCAGGAGGCCATGCGTGACGCGGTGCTCCACGGCACGAACCGCATCAGCCTGTTGGGGCTGAAGGACGTGAACCCCGCTTACATCTCGTCGTTGGTGGTAGTGGGCATCATCCTGGTGGCGGCGCTGCTGCTGCGCCTGTTCGTCATTCCCCGCTTCAAGACCGTTCCCGGCAAGCTCCAGATGGTGCTGGAGACGGTGGTGGGCCTGTTTGACGGCATGGCGAAGGGAAACAGTCCCCACCGCAACAAATTCCTGGGCGCGTACATTTTCGGCGCTGGCGTGTATATCTTTATCGGCACGCTGTTCGAGCTGTTCGGCTTCCAGGCCATCACCACCGGCGGACACACCATCGCGCTGCCCGCGCCGCTATCCGACGTGAATGCCGCCATCTCCCTGGGTTGCCTGTCCTACGGCGTGATCCTGGTGGGCGGTATCGTGGCCAACGGCGCAAAGGGCGCAGGCAAGGCCCTGAAGGACTTCTCCCTGCCGCTGTCCATGAGCTTCCGACTGTTCGGCGCGCTGCTCAGCGGCCTGCTGGTGACGGAGCTGGTCTATTACTATGTGACCATGAGCTTTGTGCTGCCGGTGATCATCGCCGTGCTGTTCACCATGCTCCACGCGCTGATCCAGGCCTACGTGCTGACCACCCTGACCTCTATGTTCTACGGCGAGGCCACGGAGAAGCATGAGGCTAAGCCCAAGGCAAAAAAAGTGAAGAAAATCAAAACTGCTAATAACTGACGGAGGAAAGAAAATCATGAAAAAGCTGACCAACAAGAAGATGTTTGCCCTGCTGCTGTGCCTGGTGATGGCGCTGACCGCCATGTTCACCGTGACCGCATTTGCCGACACCGAGCCCGCCGCCGACGCGGCCGTGGCCCAGACCGAGGCCGCCGATGACAGCAGCGTTACCGGCTCCAAGGCTACCGCCTCCGCCATCGCCATCGGCGTGGCCGCCGCTGCCGGCGCTATCGGCATGGGCATGGCCATCGCCAAGTCCGTGGAGGGCATCTCCCGCCAGCCCGAGGCCGAGGGCAAGATCCGTACCACCATGATGCTGGGCCTGGTGTTCCTGGAGACCGTCGTTATCTACGCCCTGCTGACCGTCATCCTCATCATCTTTGTGCTGTAAGGAACGGAGAGTAACGCTATGAGTAACATCCCACTGAATATTGATTGGCAGCAGATCCTGCTGCACTTCTTCAACTTCTCCATTCTGGTGGGCGGACTGTACCTGCTGCTGTTCAAGCCTGTGAAGGACTTCATGGACAAGCGCGTCAAGCACTATGCCGACATGGAGAGCGCCGCCCAGGAACGGGAGAAGCACACCGCCGACCTGGAGGCGGCTATGAAGCAGCGCGAGGCCGCCTTTGACGCCGAGCTGGAGGAGAAGCGTGCCGCCGCCGCCAAGGAGGCCGAGGCCTTCGCCCAGCAGCAGCGTGCCGCTGCCCAGCAGCAGGCCGACAAGCTCCTGGCCGCCGCCCGCGAAAATGCGGAGAACGACCGGAAAAAGATCGTGGCCGAGGCCAACCGCGAGGCCGTGTCCATCGCCGAGGACGCCATGGAGAAGCTCCTGGCCGCCCAGACCGCCCGCGCCTACGACAGCTTTGTAAACGCCGCCGAAGGGGAGGAGAGTCATGAACAATGAGCCTCGCCTGACGGCCATCCTGCTCAGTGCCTGCCCTCCCGATGACGCCCAGCAGCGCCGCCTGGAGGAAGTGCTGACGAAAAAGTACGGCAAGCCCGTGTCCCTGACCTGGCAGGAGGACAAGACCGCCGCCGGCGGCTTCCGCATCCGCCTGGGCAGCGAGATCATCGACTGGACCGCCGAGGGCCGCCTGACCCAGCTGAAGGATAAGCTGGCGTCCCTCCGCCCCGGCGAGGGGGATGTCATCTCCCTCATCCGCGACACCGTCCGGGACTGGACGCCGGAGGTCTACGCCCGGGAGGAGGGCCATGTGCTCTCCGTGGCCGACGGTATCGCCTACGTGGAGGGGCTGGACAGCGCCACCTACGGCGAGATCCTGCTCTTCGAGGGCGGCATCCGCGGCATGGTGCAGGAGCTGCGGGATGACCGCATCGGCTGCATCCTGTTCGGCCGCGTGGAGGAGGTCAGCGAGGGCACGGTGGTCTACCGCACCGGTAAGACCGCCGGCATCGGTGTGTCCGATGCCATCATCGGCCGTGTGGTGGACGCCCTGGGCGCACCCATTGACGGCGGCGGTGAGATCCCTGTGGATGCCTACCGCATGATCGAAAGCCCCGCCCCCGGCATCATCGACCGCCAGCCGGTGAACACCCCCATGCAGACCGGCATCCTGTCCATCGACTCCATGTTCCCCATCGGTCGCGGCCAGCGTGAGCTGATCATCGGCGACCGTCAGACCGGCAAAACGTCCATCGCCATCGACACCATCCTGAACCAAAAGGGCAAGAATATGCTCTGCATCTACGTGGCCATCGGCCAGAAGGCCAGCTCCGTGGCCCAGATCGCCGAGCTGCTTCGCCGCCACGGCGCGATGGACTATACCACCATCGTCTGTGCCGGCGCGGGCGAGTCCGCCTCCATGCAGTACATCGCGCCCTATGCCGGCGCGGCCATCGGCGAGTACTTCATGCACCAGGGCAAGGACGTGCTCATCGTCTACGACGATCTGAGCAAGCACGCCATCGCCTACCGTGCCCTGAGCCTGCTGCTGGGCCGTTCTCCCGGACGTGAGGCGTACCCCGGCGACGTGTTCTATCTGCACTCCCGTCTGCTGGAGCGCGCCGCCCGCCTCAGCGACGAGCGCGGCGGCGGCAGCATGACCGCCCTGCCCATCGTGGAGACCCAGGCCGGCGATGTGTCCGCCTATATCCCCACCAACATCATCTCCATCACCGACGGTCAGATCTTCCTGGAGAGCAGTCTGTTCTTCTCCGGCCACCGCCCCGCCGTCAACGTGGGCCTTTCCGTGTCCCGTGTGGGCGGCGCGGCTCAGACCAAGGCCATGAAGAAGGCCGTGGGCACGCTGCGTCTCGACCTGGCCCAGTACCGCGAGATGGAGGTCTTTACCCAGTTCTCCAGCGACCTGGACGAGGAGACGAAGAACCAGCTGGCATACGGTCAGAGCCTGATGTATATCCTGCGTCAGGGCCGCAGCAGTCCCCTGAGTCAGGCCCAGCAGATCATCACCCTGGTGACGGCGATGGCCCGCATCTATCAGAAGCTGCCCATCGGCCAGGTGCTGGACTTCCAGAAGTACCTCCTTGCCGCCTTCAACAGCGCCCAGCAGCCCCTGCTGCAGGATCTGGACGGCGGCGCGGCCCTGACCGACGAGGTGCGCAAGCAGATCACCGACTTTGCAAACACCACGCTGGAGCGCTACCGGCGTGCGGGCGGGCGGTGAGCGTATGGCCAGCACCAGTGAGATCCGCCGGCGCATCGGAAGCGTCCGGCAGACCCAAAAGATCACCCACGCCATGTACCTCATCTCCCAGGCCAAGCTGCGCAAGGCAAAGCAGGAGCTGAGCAACACCCGTCCCTACTTTGATGCGCTGCAGACCGAGATCGGCCGTGTGTTCAACGCGGACGCCGCCGTGGAGGGCCGTTACCTTGAGCCGGCGCAGCTTCCTGCCAAGGAAGTGCCGCTGCGTCCGGCCTGCCTGCTCATCACCGCGGACAAGGGCCTTGCCGGCGCGTATAATCAGAACGCCATCCGCCAGGCCCAGCAGTTCATGGCCGACTACCCGGACACAGACCTCTATGTGGTGGGTGAGTATGGCCGCCGCTGGTTCGCCCAGCGGAACATCCCCATCGAGAAGAGCTTTCTCTACACGGCACAGAACCCCACCCTGGGCCGCGCCCGTCAGATCGCCGAGCTGCTGCTGGAGCGGTATGACGCGGACGAGATCAACGCCGTGGTGGTGGTCTACACCGACATGAAGAACGGATTGGAGGCTGTGGTCCGCCAGGCCCAGCTTCTGCCCCTGCACCGGGAGCGCTTTGTGGCCGCCGCGGCCAACACGGCCCGGGATGAGCTGTACGAGTTCATCCCCTCGCCGGACGCGGTGGTGGACAACGCCGCCCGCAGCTGCCTTACCGGATACATCTACAGTGCGCTGGTGGACAGCTTCTGCAGCGAGCAGAGCGCCCGCATGACCGCCATGAACGCGGCGGATCAGAACGCGGAGGAGCTGCTGAAGGATCTGTCCGTTCAATTCAACCGGGCGCGTCAGGCCGCCATCACCCAGGAGATCACCGAGGTCTCCGCCGGTGAGCGCGCCCAGCGCAGCAAGAAAGAAAAGGAGGGCGACCTCAGATGAAACAAGGAACTATCACGGGCATTTCCGGCCCTGTGATCGATGTGCGCTTCCCAGAGGGCACTCTGCCCGCCATCAACGAAGCGCTGACCGTCCAGGCCGGCGGCTTCACCTACACCATGGAGGTGGAGCAGCACCTGGAGAACAAGACTGTCCGCTGCGTCATGATGGCCGGCAGTGACGGCCTCAGCCGCGGTCTTACCGTCACCGCCACCGGCCACGGCATCGCCGTGCCTGTGGGCGAAAAGACACTGGGCCGTATGTTCAACGTGCTGGGCGACCCCATTGACGGCGAGCCTCCCGTGGACGCGGCGGCACCCCGCTGGGAGATCCACCGCAGCGCCCCCACCTTCGCCGATCAGATGCCCGCCGCCGATATTTTGGAGACCGGCATCAAGGTCATCGACCTGATCGAGCCGTACCCCAAGGGCGGCAAGATCGGCCTGTTCGGCGGCGCCGGCGTGGGCAAGACCGTGCTGATCCAGGAGCTGATCCACAACGTGGCCATGGAGCACGGCGGCTATTCCATCTTCACCGGCGTGGGCGAGCGCAGCCGCGAGGGCAACGACCTTTGGGGCGAAATGCGCGAGAGCGGCGTGTCCGACAAGACCGCGCTGGTCTTCGGTCAGATGAACGAGTCCCCCGGCGTCCGTATGCGCGTGGCGTTGTCCGGCCTGACCATGGCGGAGTATTTCCGCGATGTGGAGCACAAGGACGTGCTGCTGTTTATCGACAACATCTTCCGCTTTGTCCAGGCGGGCAGCGAGGTGTCCACCCTGCTGGGCCGTATGCCCTCCGCCGTGGGCTACCAGCCCACCCTGGCCGGCGAGATGGGCGCTCTGCAGGAGCGCATCACCTCCACCAAGGACGGCTCCGTTACCTCCGTGCAGGCGGTGTATGTTCCCGCCGACGACCTGACCGACCCCGCCCCCGCCACCACGTTCTCCCACCTGGATGCCACCACGGTGCTGAGCCGTAAGATCGCGGAGCAGGGCATCTACCCCGCCGTCGATCCGCTGGAGTCCACCTCCCGCATCCTTGAGCCAGACATCGTGGGCGAGGAGCATTACAACATCGCCCGCGCCGTCCAGTCCACGCTGCAGAAGTACCGCGAGCTGCAGGACATCATCGCCATTTTGGGCATGGAGGAGCTGAGCGACGAGGATAAGAAGACAGTGGCCCGCGCCCGCCGCATCCAGCGCTTCCTGTCCCAGCCCTTCTACGTGGCGGAGAAGTTCAGCGGCGCGCCCGGCGTGTTCGTGCCCCTGCACGAGACACTGCGCGGCTTTAAGGAGATACTCTCCGGCGCGATGGACGACTATCCCGAGGCGGCGTTCTTCAACGCCGGCACCATCGACGACGTGAAGCGCAAGGCTGAGGAAATGAAGAAAGGCGGTATGTGATGGCCGCCACCTTCCATCTGGATATTTTAGCTGCCAGCGTTCCCTTTTACCGCGGTGACTGCGTGTCACTGGTGATCCCCACCGAGGACGGCGAGATCGGTGTCTTGGCAGGGCATTGCCGCTCTGTTGGCGCTGTGTCCGCCGGCGAGCTGCGGTTTGAAACGGCTGACGGTGAGCACCGCAGAGCCGCTGTTGCACCTGGAATTTTTAAGATCGATGGGCAGAGGGTGCTGCTGCTGGTGGACGCCGCCGAGCGGCCCGAGGACATCGATGTGAACCGCGCGATCCGCGCCCGCGAGGAGGCGGAGGAGCAGCTGCGGCAGAAGCGCAGTATGGCGGAATACCAGCTGGCACAAGGGAATTTGGCCCGTGCGCTGAACCGTCTCCGCGTCAGCGGCAGAATGTAGACAGACCTGAATACGACAGAGTGACGCCGCGTCAGCGGCGTCACTTTTCAACGTTTTCGGTCTAACGTGTTCATAAAAAATCCGGAGAAACCTTGAAAAAACGTAGAAAAATTTTGAAAAAAACTTGAAAATGTACTTGAAATGTACTTGAAAAAAGATGGAAAAAATGGAATACGGGTGAGGGCGTGGGAAAATTCTGCGGAAAACTGTGCAAAAACGCGAAAGTGCGTAGATTTTTTCCACTGATACTCTGTATAATATAAAATGTGATTTTATTGCCATCTCAATATTTTTCAAGGAGGCGCTATGAGAAATATCTGGAAGGTATTTTGCACGGACCTGCGTTCTCTCAGCCGGAGCTTTTTCGCCTGCGCCGTGGTGGTGGGCATCGTGCTGCTGCCCAGTCTGTACGCGTGGCTGAACATCTACTCCAACTGGGACCCTTACGGCAACACCGGAGGCATCTCCATCGCCGTGGCCTCGCTGGACGAGGGCTATGACGACGACGGTACATACGTCAACAAGGGGCAGGACGTGGTGGACGACCTGCGGGAGGCCACATCCATTAACTGGGTCATCGTGGACACGGAGCAGGAGGCCACCGACGGCGTGTACGCCGGTGACTACTACGCCGCCGTGGTCATTGACAGGGACTTCTCCGCCAAGATGTACCGGATGCTGACGGACTGGACGGGAAAGCCCGCCATCACCTACTACGAGAACGCCAAGAAAAACGCCGTGGCCACCAAGATCACCGACACGGCGGTGGAGAGCCTGAAGCGCTCCATCAGCGAGAACTATCTGGAGGTGGTCATCAGCGGCATCATGGAGCAGGGAAATCTGCTGGCCGCGGACCTGACGGAGGACGATCCCGAGACGGCGGTGAAGGGGCTGCTGTATCAGGCGCAGGACCTGTTGTCCGCCAGCCGCCGCATGATGGACGCCTTTGAGACAGCGGGCAGGACAGGCATCGTGTCCGCTCAGGACGCGGCGGCGCTGGAGACGGCGCTGGCCGACCTGAACAAGAATCTGCCTGACGGCGACCAGCTCCAGCAGTCCGCGGCGGAGATCCAGCGGGCGTTGTATGTGGCGCTGGAAAAGACGGAGCGGGCGCTGGAAAAGCTGGAGGACGCCATGAAGCACGCCGAGGAGAACGCCCCGGCGCTGGAGGACGCCCGGCAGGCGGCGCTGAGCGCGGCCAAGGAGCTGCGGAGGCTGGCCGCTGACCTGACGAGGCTGGCGGACAGAGTGCCGGGGAGCATTTTGCAGTCGCAGCTGGGAGACATAGCCGCCAAATGCACGGAGCTGGCCGAAAAGCTGGAGCGCATGGCTTCAGCGGACGTGCAGGGGCTGCTGGCGGACTGTGACGCGCTGGTGAAGTCTCTGCGGGCCATGGCGGACAGGCTGCCGGTGACGGAAGGCGCGCTGCGCAGCGACCTGAACCTGGTCATGGGCCAGCTCTCCGACACACTGGACGGCGTGAAGGACCTGTCGGCGGACGCCCGGGCCATCCGCTCCGCGCTGGGCGACGTGACCCAGTCGCTGGACGTGACCATGGGGCTGCTGCGGCCTGCCGCGGAGAAGATGGTCAGCTCCCTGTCCGACGCCATTGACCAGCTGCAGGGTATGGACGGCGACGGCTATCTGGACATTTTGATCGACATTTTAGGCGGAGATCCGGTGGCCTACGGCGAGTATTTCCCGGAAATGGTGCAGACCACCGTGAACAAGGTCTATCCCATCGCAAACTACGGCTCGGCCATGACGCCGTTTTACACGGTGCTGGCCATTTGGGTGGGCGGCGTGATACTGTCCTCCATTTTGAAGGTACACGCCCGCACCGAGGGGCTGACCGACCCCAAGCCGGCGGAGCTGTATTTCGGGCGGTATCTGCTGTTCTTTGTGCTGAGCCAGCTGCAGGCGGCCATCATCGTCACCGGAGACCTGTATCTGCTGAAGGTGCAGTGTCTGCATCCGGGGCTGCTGTATCTGACGGCGTCGCTGACGGCCTTTACGTTCAGCCTGCTGATCTACTCCATGGCGCTGTCCTTCGGCGACGTGGGCAAGGCGCTGGTGGTGGTCATCATGGTCATGCAGATCGCAGGCTCGTCCGGCACGTTCCCCATTGAGCTGCTGCCGGAGATCTATCAGAAGATATACCGTTTCTTCCCCTTCCCCTATGCCATTGACGCCATGCGGGAGTGCATCTGCGGAATGTACGGCGGCTACTACGGCCAGCAGCTGGCATTCCTGCTGCTATTCGCTGTGGCGGCGCTGTTGATCGGGTTGTTGGTGCGCCGTCCCTTCATGGGGCTGAACCACTTCATGGAGGAGAAGCTGGAAGAGACGGAGCTGCTGTGAAGGGAGGTGCAGGACTATGTCCAAGGAAAAGGAGTACCACGAATTATACGACCGCTTGATGGCCGAGGTGGCGGCCCTGCACCAGAGCAACCGGCGGCGCATCCGCAGCGGGATGCGTATGCTGGTGGTGGTGACGGTGGGATTGATGCTGCTCATGTTCCTGGCGGAGGGCAACAAGGTGTTCACCCTGATGCTGTGGATCGCGGCCATGTTCGGCGTGGCATCGTATCTCATCGCCGTGGAATACGCCGACTATGAGCTGCAGAAGAAGGTGGAACAGATCACCCAGATGGAACAGGAGAGCCTGGGGGCGCTGCTGGAGCTGCCGGAGCTGCCCAGCCTGCCCCATGTGGGCCGCCTGCCCGGTCTGCTGCGCCACGGCGGGGAGCAGGAGGGCCGCCGCGCCCCGCAGACAGGAGAAGATGCTATGTCTGAGCCGGAGAAGGAGGCCGCCGCGCCGGCGGCGCAAGGGACATCTGCCCCGGAGGAAAAGGCGGAGTACACCGTGGAGGAGATCCTGCGGGAGACGATCCCCGGCGGGGCGGCGCAGACACCGGCGTCCGCCCAGGTGCTGGAGCGGCTGCTGCAGGACCCGGATAAGCTGGCGGACGACCTGCTGCTGCTGACGAAGGCGCTGCAGAACCTGTCCGACGACCTGCGCCGGGGCTCGAAGGCCGACGGCAAGGGGGAGGTGGACGCATGAAGAACGTATGGAATATCTTCCGGGCCGACTGGCATCGCATCACCGCCAGCGTGGTGGCGGTGGTGGTACTGCTGGGCCTGTGCTTAGTGCCCTGCCTGTACGCCTGGTTCAACATCCTGTCCAACTGGGACCCCTACGGGGAGAGCTCCACCAGCCGGATCAAGGTGGCGGTGGCCAGCGAGGACGACGGCTGCGAGGTGCTGGGCCTGCACGTGAACATAGGGGAGCTGGTATTGCAGGGGCTGGAGAGCAACAAGCAGATGGGCTGGGTGTTCGTGGACGGTGAGACGGCGGCGGTGGACGGCGTGGAGGCCGGCGATTATTACGCCGCGCTGGTGATCCCCCGCGAGTTCACCGGGGATTTTGTCAGCATTTTGTCCGGCGAGCTGCGCCATCCGCAGATACAGTATTACGAAAACGAGAAGAAAAACGCCATCGCGCCCAAGATCACCAGCAAGGCCAAGACCGCCGTGCAGGAGCAGATCAACACCACCATCATCGGCAAGGTGGCGGACGCGCTGACCACCGCCGGGTCTGTGTTCAAGGCCATGGGCTGGGACGGGCAGGACATCGCGGACAACCTGCTGGGCAGGCTGGATGAGGCGCAGCGCCAAATGACCCAGCTCGGCGCGGTGCTGGTGTCGCTGAGGGATGTGATGGACGGGGCGGAGTCGCTGCTGGATGCGTCCGCCATCACCATCCGCGACGCGCAGGGCGCTGTGGACAGCGCCAACGCTGCCGCAGGCAGCACGGTGCAGCTGATCGGCGGCGGACTGGACGCGGCGGACACCGCCAACAGCGACCTGCTGGCGGTGCTGAACAACACCTACACGGTGCTGGAGGACGTGGACGCGCTGCTGCGGATACCGGACACCGAGACGCTGGACCAGCAGCTGCAATCCCAGATACACCGGCAGCTGCAGGCGGTCATCAGGGCGCTGGAGGCGCAGGCGGCCATCGTCACCGATCCGGAGCTGCAGGCACAGCTTCAGGCCGCTATCGTGAACCTGCGGGCGCTGGACGAGGCGGTGGACGGCATGAGCGTTTCCGCTGCGAGAGACTCGGTGCTGGATTTGCTGGCCCAGGTGCAGGAGAACCTGCGCATGGCGGCGCTCAGGACGAATCAGGAGGTGAATGACTACCTCCACAGCGCCGGGACGGAGGCACAGGCATCGCTGCGGGCCTTGCAGCAGCTGCTGTCCGCCGCGGCCAGCGGCCTGAACGGCGTGGACTCGTCCCTGTATACCTATGCGGACGCCGTGGCGGCCACCCAGCCTACGCTGGACGCGGGCATCGCGCTGGCCGACACCGTGTCCGGCTATCTGGCGGACATGGAGGAGGACCTGCGGCGCGTCACCGACAGCGGCGCGTTCCAGCGGTTCTGCGAGCTGATGGAGTCGGACTCCGGCCACATGGCGGACTATCTCAGCTCGCCGGTGCAGCTGAACACGGAGATCGTCTATGAGATCAAGGACTACGGCTCGGCCATGGCGCCGTACTACGTGATGCTGGCGCTGTTCGTGGGCAGTCTGCTCACCGCGGTGATGATCAGGGTGCCGGTGACCCAGCCGGAGTTCGTGGGCTGTCCGGCCATCCAGCGGTATTTCGGGCGGTTTGCCATCTTCTTCCTGATGGCCATGGGCCAGGCGCTGGTCACGGCGTTCGGGTGTCTGCACTTCGTGGGGATGACGGTGGCGGAGCCGGCGCTGTTCGTGCTGGCCTGCTGCGTGTGCTCGCTGAACTTCGCCGCCATGAACTATGCGCTGGTCTACTCCCTGGACAACATCGGTATGGCACTCTCGGTCGTTATCATGGTGCTGCAGGTGGCCGGGTCGGGCGGGTCGTATCCCGTTCACGTGCTGCCGCAGCTGTTTCAGAAGCTGTATCCTGTTATGCCGTTCCACTACGGCATGGATATGCTGCGGGAGACCATCGGCGGGATGTATGGGCAGACGTATCTGCGGTGCGCGCTGGTCCTGCTGGGGATGTGCGTGGTGTTCACCGTGTTCGGGCTGGTGGTCTATTACCCGGCGCGGAGGCTGAATGCGGCCATCGCCGCGGGGAAGAAAAAGTCCGGCGTTATGTAAACAGAACAGACAGCAAAAAGGACGCCGGAAGGCGTCCTTTTTGCTGTCTTCAGGGGGAAGGGCGGGGCTTTTGCCGTTTGGTGCAAAAAAGAGGAGGCGTTTTTGTATAAGACGGAGAAAATTTTGCAGAGTGAGGATAAATTCGTTTTTCCGGTTGCGTGGGATGGGGTTCTATGATACAGTACTGATGGTATGTTATCAAATTAACAAAATAACGAAAAAGAAATAATTTGAGGCATTTAGGAGGAAATAGTATGAAACCAGAGCGGGAGAGAACGGAAGCGATCGTCCGCGCCCACGGCTGCGACAGCGCCAGGCTCATCGCCATTTTGCAGGAGATCCAGGCGGCGGAGAATTACCTGAGCCAGGAGAACATGACGCTGGTGGCGGATATGCTGGGCATCAGCGTGGCGCGGGTATACAGCGTGGCCACATTTTACGAGAATTTCTCCCTTGAACCCAAGGGAAGGCATATCATAAAGGTCTGTGACGGCACGGCCTGTCATGTCCGCAAGTCCGGCCCGATCTACGACGCCATCCGGGAGTATCTGGGGCTGGAGGGCAAGAGAAAGACGTCCGACGATGCCATGTTCACGCTGGAGACGGTGGCCTGTCTTGGTGCGTGCGGGCTTGCCCCCACCATGACCATCGACGGCGATGTGTTCGCCAAGATGACGCCGGAAACCGCCATTGAGGCGCTGGAGAGCATCCGCAGAGAGGAGGAGGCAAAGTGAGTGTTCTGACGAGAGAGGGCTTCCACGCGCTCACCGCACAGGCGAAGCGGGACTTGCAGCGCAGCACCGATTCCGTGAACGTAATGGTCTGCGCCGGTACGGGCTGCATCGCCGGGGGCGCGATGAAGGTCTATGAATACCTGAAGAGCGCCTGCGAGCGGCGGGGCATCCCCGTGGCCGTCTCATTGAGGCAGGAGGCCGGGGCTAAGGGCATCCACCTGAAAAAGAGCGGCTGCCACGGCTTCTGCGAGATCGGCCCGCTGGTGAATATCGAGCCGCTGGACGTGCTCTATGCCCATGTCCACACGGAGGACTGCGATGAGATCATCGACAAGACCATCCTCGGCGGCGAGGTCATCGAGCGCCTGCTCTACGAGCAGAACGGCGTGCGCTATCAGCACCGCGACGATATTCCCTTCTATAAGAACCAACAGCGGCTGATCCTGAAGAACTCCGGGAAGACCGACGCCGAGGATCTGGAGGAATATCTGGCGCTGGGCGGCTATCAGGCGCTGGAGAAGGCGCTGTTTGAGATGACCGACACGCAGATCTGCGCGGAGATCACGGACTCCGGCCTCCGCGGACGAGGCGGCGGAGGCTTCCCTGCCGGGCGCAAGTGGGAGAGCGTGCGGCGCAATGTGTCCGATGTGAAGTACATCGTGTGCAACGGCGACGAGGGCGACCCCGGCGCTTTCATGGATCAGGGCGTTATGGAGGGCAACCCCCACAGCGTGATCGAGGGCATGATGATCGCCGGTGCGGCTACCGGCGGTACGGAGGGGTATATCTACGTCCGCGCCGAGTATCCTCTGGCGGTGAAACGCCTGCAGACCGCCATCGACAAGGCCGCGGAGGCGGGCCTTCTGGGCGATAATATCATGGGCACGGACTTCTGCTTCCATATCCACATCAACCGGGGCGCGGGCGCGTTCGTCTGCGGCGAGGGCAGCGCCCTGACCGCGTCCATCGAGGGCAAGCGCGGTATGCCCCGCGTCAAGCCGCCCCGCACTGTCGATCAGGGACTTTGGGGCAAGCCCACGGTGCTGAACAATGTGGAGACGTTTTCCAACGTACCCGGTATCATAATGAACGGCGCGGCGTGGTATCGCACCATCGGCACGGAGGGCAGCGCCGGTACGAAGACCTTCGCCCTGACCGGCAACGTGGTGAACACGGGACTGGTGGAGGTGCCAATGGGTACAACGCTGCGGAAGGTCATCTTCGACATCGGCGGCGGCATCCCGGACGGCAAGAGGTTCAAGGCCGTGCAGATCGGCGGCCCGTCCGGCGGCTGTCTCACCGAGGAGCATTTAGATATGCCGATGGACTTCGACTCTCTCAAGAAGGCCGGGGCAATCATCGGCTCGGGCGGATTGGTGGTCATGGACGAGGACACCTGCATGGTGGATGTGGCGCGGTTTTTCATGCATTTTACGCAGAAGGAGAGCTGCGGCAAGTGTACTCCCTGCCGGGAGGGTACGAAGCGTATGCTGGAGATACTGGAGCGCATCGTGGAGAACGAGGGCTCTATGGAGGATCTGGATATGCTGGAATCGCTGAGTGACACCATCACGGACACGGCGCTGTGCGGCCTGGGGCAGACGGCCTGCAAGCCGGTGATGTCCACGCTGAAAAATTTCCGTCAGGACTATCTGAACCACGTGGTGGACCACCACTGTCCCATCTGCAACGGGCGTAAGCGCCGACTGGAGATCAAGAGCGAGCTGTGCAAGGGCTGCGGCAAGTGCGCCCGGAACTGTCCGATGGAGGCCATCTCCGGACAGCCCCGTATGCCCTACGTCATCGACAACGAGAAGTGCATCCACTGCGGCGCCTGCTGGGGCGCCTGCCCGTTCGGCGCTATCGACGCCATAGAGGAGGAGTGAGCCATGGCCAAGGGAATTATGATCATCGACGGCCAGCGCGTGCCGTTTGACGGGGAGAAGAACGTACTGGCCGTTATCCGCAAGGCGGGCATCGACATCCCCACGTTTTGCTACTACTCTGAGCTGAGCACCTACGGCGCGTGCCGGATGTGCATGGTGGAGGATGTGAAGACCGGCAAGCTGGACGCCTCCTGCTCCATGGAGCCCCGGGACGGCATGGAGATCCGCACCAACACCGCCAAGCTGCTGAAGCACCGGCGGATGATCCTGGAGCTGCTGTTAGCGTCCCACGACTGCTCCTGCACCACCTGCGCCAAGAGCGGCAACTGCCGGTTGCAGGAGCTGGCACAGCGGTTCGGCGTGCGGCATATCCGCTTCAGCGACACACGGCCACACCGGGAGAAGGACTACACCAGCGCCGCCATCTTCCGCGACCCCAACAAGTGCATCCTGTGCGGCGACTGCGTCCGGGCGTGCGAGGAGCTGCAGGGACAGGGCATACTGAACTTTGCCTTCCGGGGCAGTGAATTGCAGGTGATGCCCGCCTTTGACCGCAAGCTGGAGGCCACCAAGTGCGTGGGCTGCGGCCAGTGCGCCGCCGTGTGTACCACCGGCGCGATCACTGTGAACGATCAGATCGGTACGGCCTGGCGGGCCATCCACGACCCGAAAAAGCGGGTGGTGGTGCAGATCGCACCGGCGGTGCGTGTGGCCATCGGCGAGGCCTTCGGCCTGCCCGCCGGAACGAACGCCATCGACCAGCTGACCACGGCGCTGAAGCTGATGGGCGTGGACGAGGTGTACGACACCAATTTCGGCGCGGATATGACCACCATCTCCGAGGCGGAGGAATTCCTGCAGCGGCTGAAGACCGGTGGGCCGTTCCCCATGTTCACCAGCTGCTGTCCCGCGTGGGTCAAGTATCTGGAGCTGAACGACCCCAAGTACCTGCACAACATCTCCACCTGCAAGTCCCCCATGGAGATGTTCGCCGCGGTGATCCGGGACAAGTACGCCGCCAAGGACGCGGCGGACGGACGCACCACCTATCAGATCGCCATCATGCCCTGCACCGCCAAGAAGATGGAGGCGGCGCGGCTTGAGTTCACCCACGACGGGCGGCCCGACGTGGATCTGGTGCTGACCACCCGGGAGCTGGTGGATATGATCCGCGAGGCGGGCATCCAGCTGCCGGAGCTGGAGCTGGAGTCCCCGGACCTGCCCTTCGGACTGGGCAGCGGCGCGGCGGTGATCTACGGCGTCACCGGCGGCGTGGCCGAGGCGGTGGTCCGCCACTGTCTGCCGGATAAAAGCAAGAACGCGCTCCGGGCCGTGCGGGTCACGGACCTGCGGGGCGACGGCGCGATCCGGGAGGTGACGCTGACGGTGGAGGGGCAGGAGCTGCGCATCGCCATCGTCAACGGACTGATCCACGCCAAGGAGCTGATCGCCGACATCGAGGCGGGGAAGCGCTCCTACCATCTGGTGGAGGTCATGACCTGCAAGGGCGGCTGTGTGGGCGGCGCGGGCCAGCCCTACGGGCTCAGCGGCGTGAAGAAGCAGCGGGGCGAGGGGCTGTATGCCGCCGACGCCTCCGCCATGTTCAAGCGGGCGGAGAAGAACCCCATCGTCACCGCCATGCTGAAGGAGTACGGCGAGGAGCGCTGTCACGAGCTGCTCCACGTACACTACGGAGCGTGAGCGGTTGACCTTTTCCTCCCGGGATATTATAATGGATATATCAACCATCGGGAGGTACATTGCCATGCGCTTTTCCGACACGCTGAAGCAATACGCACTCATCACCGCCGGCTGTGCTCTGTACGCGCTGGGCTTTTGCTGGTGCTGCCAGCCGCAGCATATGTCTATCGGCGGCCTGACCGGCGTGGCCCAGGTGCTCAACGTATTTTTTCCGTCCCTGCCTGTGGGCACGGTGACGCTGGTGCTGAACGTCCCTGTTTTCGCGCTGGGACTGAAACTCCTGGGCAAAAAGGTGCTTATCAGCTCCCTGTACGCGATGGCCGTCAGCTCCCTGATGATCGACGGCATCAACGCCGTGTACCAGTTCCAGCCGCTGGAGCCGGTGCTGGCGGTGGTCTACGGCGGCGTGCTGTGCGGCGCGGCCATCGGGCTGATGCTGCGGCAGGGCGCGACCACCGGCGGTACGGAGCTGATCGCACGGCTGCTGAAGCTGAAATTCCAGCAGCTGCCCATCGGCAAGCTGTGTATGCTGGTGGATCTGGTGGTCATCATCACCTATTCGCTGACGTTCCGCCAGCTGACCCAGGTGCTGTACAGCATCGCCATGCTGTATATCCTTACGTTTCTCATGGATAAGGTGGTATATGGAGGCAAGGCCGCCAAGCTGTCCTTCATCATCAGCGCCCGCAGCGAGGACATCACCCGGGCGCTGCTGGAGATGGACATGGGCGTGACGCTGCTGTCCGGCACGGGGGCGTACAAGAACCTGCCCACCCAGGTGGTGATGTGCGCCTTCGGCCGGGGGTATATCATCCCGGTGAAAAAGCTGGTGCAGCGCATCGATCCGGACGCCTTCGTCATCGTGTGCGACACCCATGAGATCCTGGGGGAGGGGTTCGGCACATACGACCCCACCGGGCTGTGACGGCGGGGGACACTTCAAGACATAAAAAAGCACCCGTGAGGGTGCTTTTTTATGCTGTTATCACACGATGGGAGTTTCTTTTATATGGGGCTATTCCACGATCAGCTCTGCCAACTGGGCCGGGGTTACGTTGTGGATGTAGGTTTCCAGGTCCACGGCCTCCAGCCGATGCAGAACGTCCTCCCGGCGGTAGGGGCAGCCCAGCAGCAGCTGGGAGAGCCGGGCGGTGTCGCCGCTGCCGAAGAAGTCGCCGAAGAACTGGATGTCCGCCAGCTTGCCCTGTGCCACGGAAAGGGATACCTCCACCTGGCCGCAGCCCTCGAAACGGCAGCGGCGGCGGTCGGTGTAGGCGGGGGAGCGGCCGTAGTTCCACTCCCAGGTGGCGTAGCGGGCGGCGCGGATGGCCTCGATCTGCGTCTCGTCCGCGGCGGTGAGGGTCAGGGCATGGAGCGGCTCGGCAGCGCTGAGGTATTCCAGCAGGCGCTGCCGGAACTGCGCCAGCGTTGTGCCCTCCGGCATATAGGGCCGCAGGTTGGTCACGCGGCTGGCCACGGACTTGATGCCCTTGGACTGGATCTTGTCGCGATCCACCTGGAGGGCCTGGGTCACCGTGGTCAGGTCGGAGTCGAACATGATGGTGCCGTGGTGCATGACACGGCCCTCGCGCACGTACTGGGAGTTGCCGGAGAACTTTTTGCCGTCCACAGTGATGTCGTTGCGGCCGGAGATCTCCGCCTGTACGCCGAAGGAGCGCAGCGTTTCCACGATGGGGACGCAGAACATATGGAGGTCGATGCCGTCCATCTTGTCGGCGTCGGTGATGAACGTGAAGTTCAGGTTGCCCAGGTCGTGATAGACCGCGCCGCCGCCGGAAAGGCGGCGCACCACGGTGATGTCATGGGCCCGGACGAAGTCACTGTTGATCTCCGCCACCGTGTTCTGATTTTTGCCGACAACGATGGTGTTGTGGTTCTGCCAGAGCATGAAGTAGCTCTTGCTGCGGTCCAGGCTGTCGAACACGTACTGCTCTAAAGCCAGATTCCAGCAGGGGTCGGTGCAGGGGGAGTTGATATATTCCATAGGATACCTCACATATTCCGGGCGGCAAGGGACTGGAGAACCGCGTCGGCCATGACGCGGCTGCCGGCGGCGCTGGGGTGCATACCGTCCTCCTGATACAGCTCGCCGGGCAGCGGCGCGGCGGCAAAGGCCGCCGCAAAGTCCACGCGGCGCAGGGAGATGGCATCGGTGAGGGCGCGCAGCCAGCGAATATAGCGAAGGGAGGCGCTGCGGGCGTTTTCCACGTCGCAGACGGCCTGCCAGCGCTGGGGGATATTGCGGATGGGGAAGGGAATGCCCACCACGGGCTTTACGCCACGGGCCGCGCACTGGTGCAGCATGGCCATGAGGGACGTTTTGGCCTGCTCCTCCGAGCCGGTGAGCATGATGTCGTTGTCGCCGCCCATGAGCAGCACCATATCCGGCTGCTGGGGCAGCACCTCAGTCTGAAGCCGCACCAGCAGGCCGGTGGAGGTGTCGCCGCTGACACCGGCGTTGATCCAGGTGTGGGGCGTCTCACGGTTCAGGATCTGCACCCAGCAGTCCTCAGAGGACAGGCGGTAGCCGGCGGTCAGGCTGTCGCCGAGACAGACGATTTTCATGGCGTCTCCTTTCAGACGGACAGGCGCTCCACACCGGGATGCTCCTGCATGAACCGGAGGGCTTCCTCATAGGTGATGGGCTCGGCCAGCCGGACAGTGAGCTCCATAGCGATATGGACGTTGTCCCGGGACAGAGCGCTGTCGGTCACGCAGCCGCCGTGATCGTTCAGCAGCCGGGTCAGCGCCTGATGCAGCTCCGGGGTGTCGGCCATGGACACCGCGAGCTCCTGGGTCACGGCAGCGTCGCCGGCCACGGGGAAGCGGTGCAGCACCACCTGGGCCACCATCATGATGACAGTGGTGATGAGGCCCACCCAGTACATACCCGCGCCGATGGCCATGCCGATGGCGGAGGTGGCCCAGATGCCTGCCGCGGTGGTCAGGCCACGGATGGAATTGCCGTTTTTGAAGATCACGCCCGCGCCCAGGAAGGAGATTCCGCTGACCACCTGGGCCGCGATGCGGGCGCCGTCGGCGCCCCGCGTGCCCAGCACATCAGCGGGATCGACAAAAGCATATTTGGACAGGATCATGAACACGGCCGCCGCGCAGGCGATGATGCAATGCGTCCGGATACCGGCCTCCTTCTGCCGCTTGGTGCGCTCCAGACCGACCAGAGCGCCCAAGACGGCAGACAGGAGTATGCGAATGAAAAATTCTAAATTATCGTAGGCCGTCAGGGTGACCTCCGGGAGAAATTCCGTCAGACCTGTTAACATACCGAGTCACCTCCTGGCTGAAAAAGGGTCACATATACAGGCCGCCGTTGACATTCATGTAGTCGCCGGTCACATAGTCGGACAGGTCGCTGGCGTAGAACAGCACGGCGTTGGCGATGTCCTCCGCCGTACCGTAGCGGCCGGCGGGGATATACGTCTTGGGATCGACCTTGGACCAGGAGAGCGTCTTGCCCATGGGGGTGAGGATGTTGCCGGGGCAGACGGCGTTGGAGGTGATGTGGTGCTCCGCGCCCTTGAGGGCAAAGCACTTGCTCAGGTTCAGAATACCGGCCTTGGCGCAGGCGTAGGAGGCATCGGAGCTTCTGCCGCCGCGCAGAGCGGCCAGGGAGGACATATGGACCATCTTGCCGTAGTGCTGGGCCTTCATGACCTCGAAAACGGCCTGGGTGACGAAGAACATGGACTTGAGGTCGATGTCCATCATGCGGTCCCAGCTGGCGGGGGTGATCTCCTCGATGGGCGTAGAGCCGGTGATGCCGGCCACGTTCACCAAAATGTCGATGCGCCCGTAGATGGCCTTGGCAGCGTCCACCTTCTGACGGATGGTGTCGAACTCGGCCACATTGAACTCCAGCGCGGTGGCCTCCATGCCCTGATCGCGCATGGATTGGGCCGCCGCCGTGGCGGTGGCGATGTCCAGGTCAGCCAGGATGACCTTTGCCCCGTACTCGGCAAGGCGGCGGGCACTGGCTTCGCCGATGCCGCGGCCACCGCCGGTGACAAGGGCGACTTTATCTTTCAACATTTCCTGCAACATGGTATGCAACTCCTTATCCTTTATGAACAGACTTGCCGAAGGCGTCCAGCGCCGCTTCGCGGACCATCTCGCACAGGGAGGGGTGGGCCACGATCATCTTTTCCCACTGGTCGGTGGTAAGGCCGTCGGCTACGGCGGAGGCGGCCATGGCGATCATCTCGGAGGAGTTCTCGCCCACGATGGTCACGCCCAGCGTCCTGGTGGTGGCCTTGTCCGCCACCACGAACACCGCGCCGGAGGCGCCCTCCGCCAGGGCCATGCCGTTGGCGCTGTAATCAAAGCTGCCCAGCACCGGCTCGTAGCCGGCGTCCTTGGCCCGCTGGGTGGTCAGGCCCACGGAGGCAAAGCAGGGGATGGTATAGGTGCAGACGGGGACGGGCATCGTGCCGTAGGGACGGTCCTCGCCCAGCATATCCGCCAGGGCGGCCTCGCCCTCGGCGTAGGCCGCGTGGGCCAGCTGGAAGCCGCCCACCACGTCGCCGATGGCGTACACGCCGGGAAGGCTGGTGCGCTGGTGGGCGTCCACCACGATGCATTTCTTGCCGTCCAGCTTCAGGCCCAGCGCGTCCGCGTCGATGCCGGAGAGGTTGGTCTTGCGGCCGGCGGCCATGAGGACCTGCTCGCAGTCGGTGGCTTCCTCCTTGCCGTCGATCTCATAGACGGCGCGCAGCAGGCCGCCGTTTTTCTCGATGCGGAGCATTTTTGCGCCGGTCTTCAGGGCGATGCCCTGCTTTTTCAGGTCGTTGACCAGGATGCGCACGGCTTCCTTCTGGTCGTGGGGCATGAGCTCGGGCATCATCTCCACCACGGTGATCTCCGTGCCGTAGGCCGCGAAGGCGCAGGCCAGCTCCAGGCCGATGACGCCGCCGCCCATGACCACCATGCTGCGGGGCAGGCTGGACAGGTTCAGCGCGCCGGTGGAGTCGATGCAGTACTCGTGGCCGGGGATGGGGATCATCATGGGGACGCTGCCGGTGGCGATGACCACATATTTGCCCTGATAGTCCTTGCCATTGCAGGAGACGACGCGGTCCTTTTTCAGGACGGCCTCGCCGCGGATGACCTCAGCGCCCGCCTTTTTCAGCAGGAACTGCACGCCGCCCACCAGCTTGGCCGTGACCTCGCTCTTGCCCTGCTGGATCTTCTTGAAGCTGAAGCTGCCGGCGTCGCGGAAGATGTCCTTCTTCACCAGCGCGCGGACCTTCTCCATGGCGTTGGCCTTGTCCACCAGATACTTGGTGGGGATGCAGCCCACGTTCAGGCAGGTGCCGCCCAGGTGCTCTTTTTCAAACAGGGCCACCTTCATGCCCTGCTTGGCGGCGGCAATGCCCAGGGAGTAGCCGCCGGGGCCGCCGCCGATCACCAATACATCATATTGTTCCATGATCTGTTACCTCATCAATACAGCATCAGCGCCGGGGCTTCCATCAGCGTTTTCAGCTCCTGGAGGAACTGTGCGCCGTAAGCGCCGTCGATGATCCGGTGGTCGAACGAACCGGTGACGGTCATCATGTTGGCGGGGACGAACTTCTCGCCGTCCCACTCCGGCTTGACCTTGATCGAGCCGACGGCCAGGATGCAGCTCTCCGGGGGGTTGTCGATGGCGATGAACTGCTCCACGTCGTACATACCCAGGTTGGAGATGGTGATGCTGCCGCAGCCCATATCGTCGGGCAGGAGCTTGTTCTCCCGGGCCTTGGCGATCTGAGCCTTGTAGTCGCCGGCGATCTCCGTAAGGCCCTTGGTGTCGATGGATTTCACCACGGGGACGACCAGCGCGCCGTCCAGCGCCACGGCCAGCCCCACGTTGGTGTGGTTGTAAACACGCACCTCGCCATTTTCATATCGGGCGTTCACCAGCGGGAACTTCCGGGAGGCCACGGCGATGGCCTTGGCCATCATATCGTTGTAAGAGAGCTTGACGCCCTTCTTGTCCTTATAGGTATCCCGCAGGGCCATGCAGGCGTCCATCTTGATGGAGGTGGTGCACTGCCAGCAGGGGATCTCGCTGAGGGACTCCTTCATGCGCTTGCCGATGATCTGGCGCATACGGCTCATGGGCAGGACCTCGTACTCCACCTCGGCGGCCGCGGCGGCGACAGGCGTGTAGCGGGCCACATCGGTGCGGGTGACGAACTGACCGTTGGCGGCGGGAACGGCGGCCACGTCCACGCCCATTTCACGGGCGGCCAGCTTGGCGTTGGGCATGGCGGGATAGGCGGGGTGTGATGCGGGAGCGGCAGGAGCGGCCGCAGGGGCGGCGGGGACGGACGCGCCCTTGATGATGGGCAGGTACTCGTCCTGCTCCGTCACGGGGGCGGCGGGGGCTTCCGCAGCGGGGACGGGCGCGGCAGGGGCTGCCGGGGCGGCCTCGGGTGCAGCGCCGTAGGTCTCGCCGGGCTTGCCAACGGCCACCAGCACCGTGCCGGCGGTGACGGTATCGCCCTCGTGGACCAGCACGGCCAGGGCCGTGCCGGCGGCGAAGCTCTCCACGGGCAGGACGGCCTTGTCGGTCTCCGCCTCGCACAGCACGTCGCCGCGCTTGATGGTGTCGCCCACCTTTACGTGGACGGCAACGATGGTAGCCTCATCGGTGGTCTGACCGGCGCTGGGCATTTTGATCTCAGTCATAGTATGTTCCTCCCGCTTACAGCTTGGCCAGCTTACGGGCCTCGTCGGCGATGCGCTCCACGGAGGGGATCACGAAGCTCTCCAGCTTGGGGGAGAACGGGGTGGGCGTATCGGGGGCGGCCACGCGGACGATGGGAGCGTCCAGAGACATGATGGCGTGCTCGGCCACATAAGAGCCCAGCTGCGCGCCCCAGCCGCCGGTGTAGTTGTCCTCGTGGACGATCATGAGCTTGCCGGTCTTGGCGATGGACTCGAGAACGGTGTCGTAGTCGAAGGGGACAAGGGTGCGGGGATCGATGATCTCGCAGCTGATGCCCTCCTTCTCCAGAATGTCGGCGGCCTGCATGGCCTTGTACCACATGAGCATATTGGCAACGATGGTCACGTCCTTGCCCTCCCGGCGGATGGCGGCCTTGCCGAAGGGAATGGTGTAATCCTCCTCGGGGACCTCGCCCATGGTGCTGAGTTGGCCGGCCTCCTTGCGCTTGCCGCCGTAGAGCAGCTTGTGCTCAAACACCAGCACGGGGTTATCGTCGCGGATGGCCTGCTTCATCAGACCCTTGGCGTCGTAGGCGGTGGAGGGGCAGATGACCTTCAGGCCGGGGCAGTGGATGAAATAGCTCTCCAGGGACTGGGCGTGCTGCGCGCCGCGGTTGGTGGCGCCGCAGGGGGCGCGCATGACCATGGGGACATGGACCGTGCCGCCGGACATATAGCACATCTTGGCCGCCTGGTTCACCAGCTGGTCCATCATGCAGAACAGGAAGTCGCCGTATTGCAGGTCGGCCACGGGACGCATGCCGTTCATGGCGGAGCCTACGCACACGCCGGCGATCAGAATCTCAGAGATGGGGGTGTTGATGCAGCGGATCTTGCCGATGTCCTGGCCCTTCATCTCAAAGCCGTTTTCCTTGGCGACGCGGACGTTCGCGCCGAACTCGTCGCCGATACCCTTGGTGACGGTGAATGCACCGCCCATACCGCCGGGGATGTCCTCGTCCTCGCCCAGCACGAAAACGCTGGGGTCTCTGCGCATTTCCTCAGCAATGGCGCTCTTATAAGCGTCAGCAATAGACATCATAGCCATGGTTCTCAACCCTCCCAGAATACGTTGTGCAGTGCGGACTCGTTCTCAGGCAGCGGCGCGGTCTTGGCGTACTCCACCGCCTCGTCCACCTCGGCCTCTACCTCGGTCTCCAGCTGCTTCAGCTCGTCCTCCGTGGCAGCGCCTTCCTTCAGGATGCGCTCACGGAACATCTTCACAGGATCGTGATCCTGTATCCAGTGCTTTTCCTCGTCCTTGGGACGGTAGCCGCAGGCGTCATTGCGGGAGTGACCGCCGTGACGGTAGGTCTTCAGCTCCAGAATGGTCGGGCCTTCGCCGGCGCGGGCGCGGGCGATGGCGCGGGTGGCAGCCTCGTTGACGGCCAGCACGTCGTTGCCGTCCACCACCTCGCTGGGGATGCCGTATACGGCGGCGCGGTCGGCGGCCACGTTCTCCTGGCAGCAGGTCAGGGAGATGGCGGTGTTGGCGGAGTAGCCGTTGTTCTCGCAGACGTAGATCACCGGCAGCTTCCACAGGCCGGCGGCGTTCATGGTCTCGTGGTAGGAGCCCTCGTTGGACGCGCCGTCACCGAAGAAGCAGACCACCACGTTGTCCTGGCCGCGCATTTTGAAGGCCAGGGCCGCGCCGGCGGCGATGGGCAGGTTGCCGCCCACGATGGCGTTGGCGGTCATAGCGCCCACGGAGATGTCGCCGGTGTGCATAGCGCCGCCGATGCCGTGGCAGCAGCCGTCCGCCGCGCCGAACATCTCGCACATCATGGCCTTGACGGAGATGCCCTTGGCGATGTCGTGGCCGGCGGGACGGTGGGTGGAGGCCATCCAGTCCTCCTTGCGCAGATCGTACAGCATACCTACCGCGCTGGCCTCCTCACCAGTGGACTGGTGGATCGTGCCGGGCATGATGCCCTCCAGGAACAGGTAATAGATGCTCTCCTCGTACTTGCGGATCTCGTACATCTTCCGGTACATTCCGAGAGCTCTTTCTTTTGCGGGAAACTTGCTCATGTGCTTTATCCTCCTCGTTCGCGGCCGCGTTTCCGCCGCCGCGCAGTCTATTTCTTATTTCAGGATCTCACGGATGGGCTGGCCGTCGGCCCAGGGCATCTCCTGCCCCAGCAGGGCGGCGAAGGTGGGCGCTTCATCGATGACACGGCCGCGGCCAAGGGCTACGCCCTCACGGATGCCAGGGCCCTTGGCCACGAACACAGGCTGCGGGCCGTAATCCGGCATATAGCCGTGGGTGGCGCGGCCGAAGCGGTAGTCGCTGGCGTCGAAGTTCTGGACCAGCGGACGGACGGCCTTATCACCGAAGGAGGTGTAGCCGTCAGATTCGATGACAAAGGTGAAGCCGCCATACAGGCCCTCCTCGTCCCGGGCCTCCTGGGCGGAGTAGATGCGGCCGATGCCGAACACGCCCTCGTCCTGCAGAGCCTTCAGTTCATCATACACGCGGGCGACCAGCTTTTCATCGGAGGGGTCTTTCACATAGACCAGGCTGGACATGGCGTTGGAGAAGCAGTAGGCCTGCCAGTCCGTTACCGTGCCGTTCTCGTCGGTGTGGATCAGGCCGGCATCCGCCAGCTTCACGTTCAGGTTGATGGCGCGGTTGATGTCCCGCTGGCCGTGGTCGCTGACCATGATGAAGTTGGTGTCCTCCAGCAGGCCCAGCTCCGCCAGGGTGTCGCCCACCTGGCCGATGTAGCAATCCAGATCAGCGCGGCAGTCGTCCAAATAGGAGCTGAACACGCCGTGGTGGTGGCGGGTGATGTCAAACGCGCCGGTGTGCATGAAGGTGACCTCCGGACGGAATTGGCGCAGGATGTCACAGGTGCAGGCCACGATCCAGCGGTCCACCTGCGGCCACTGCATGAAGTGCTTCTTGCCGCCCAGCTCCCAGCCCTCGCCCAGCAGGTCGGTGTGGCTCTCCATGATGCGGATGACCTCGTCACTGCTGCCGGCCCGGCGGAAGCTGCTGGCCAGCGTATCGCCCGGCAGGGGCATCCAGTATTCATCGATGAGGTAGTCCACGTTGGGATTGCAGCCGGTGACGGGCCAGGAGACGGAGGCGGTCTTGAGACCGGCCTTCTTGGCCACGGCGAAGATGTCCTCCACCTGGATGCGGTCGCTGAACCAGAGCCAGCTGTCGTCCTTGTTGGTGGTGGTGAAGTCGAAGTTGCTGGTGATGCCGTGCTTGCCGGCATAGCAGCCCGTCAGGATGCTGACGTGGGCGGGATAGGTGACGGAGGGGTAAATGGTGCGCATACCGCCCTTGTACTCGCTGCCGCCGGCCAAATACTTCTGAAAGTTGGGCATACTGCGCAGCGCGTCCACGTCCTCGGTGACCATGGCGTCAACGGAGAAAACAAACAATCGTTTATTCATTCTATCAATTCTCCTTTTTTCGAGAGATTTGGGCCTATATACAGCCACCCGGAAGGGCAGCTGGGTTCATCCGCCGCGCCCATCCTGCACCGCAGGAGGACGCGCCGGTGTGTTTTCGGTTTCAGGGGGTCGTGCCGTCATCACCGCTGTCCGGCTCGTCAGGCCATTGAGACAGCACCAGATCCCACAGGGGCTGGTAGCAGGCGGCCACGGTCAGCGTCGCCATGCAGGAGAGGACGACTACGATGCAGGGGATGAGGGAAACGGGGTAGAGCAGGAACATACCGTAGGCGATGCCATAGGTGAACAGCACCGCCAGCAGGGAACGGGGCAGACGGCCCAGGGACAGGCAGACAGCGTTCCACAGCGCCTCCCGCAGACGCATGGCGTTGGAGGAGGCCAGCAGGAGCAGCAGCCATACGCTGACGGCGGCTGCCAGAAATGATACGGACAGCGCGGCGATCCACAGCAGCTGCGCGCCGTCACCCAGCCTTTCCGCCAGGGAGAAGCACCACAGCAGCATAGCGCCGTAGGCCGCGATGAGCAGCTCGGCCAGGATGCCTTTGCCCAAATTGGCCTTGAACAGCGCCCAGTAGGTTTTTTTGCGGTCCAGATCGCAGCGGCCGTCCAGGATACGGATCAGCGTGCCCCACAGGGCGATGACGGCGGGGACGAAGGTGATGACCGGCAGGGAGCAGGCCACCGTGAGCAGGTTCAAAATCAGCAGGTTGCCGAATTCCTCGCCGAACAGGCGCTTGAGAATGGATGTCATGGCCGGGCCTCCTTGGTCACGTGATGGAGGGGGCGGGGGGAGGGGCGGGGGATGCCCCTCCCCCCTACAAAGAAGAGTTTCTTGCTCTGTACAGCGAATTAGTCCTTCACGGGGTTGGACATATTGTAGAGGTCAATGGCCTCCTGAATGTCGGTGTAGCAGGTGTGCAGAACATCGGCCACGTTGGCGTTGGCATCGTTGGCCACCGTCTCCACGGCCTGCTTGTTGGCGGCTTCCATCTCGGAGGCGAAGCCAACGAACGGGTTGCGGGCGGAGTCATCGGAATTGGCCAGGCTCTCGTACACGGTGGACACGCCGGGGAACACGTTGGTCAGGTAGTTCTGATACACGTCGCTCTCATAGGCCACGCTGGAGGGTGCCAGATAGCCGGTGGAGGCGGCGAAGTCAGCGGCGTACTCAGCCTTGCTCATGAACTTGATGAACTCGTAAGCGCCCTGCATGGCCCACTTGTCGCCGTTGTCGCAGATGAAGATGCCGGTGCCGCCGGCGGGCTCGCCGGTGCGCTTGCCGTCAGCGGTGACGGAGGGCAGAGGCATGATGCCCAGCTCGAACTTGCCCTCGATGCTGGTGAGCAGCTTGGTGGTCATGGACACGACGCCCACGAACATGGCGCAGTCACCGGAGGCCATCTGGGGGATGATCTCGCTCTGATAGTTGGAGCCGTAGGGGATAGCCAGCTTGTTGGCGTACAGCTTCTGATAGAAGCTCAGCAGGTTGGTGACAGCGGTGTTGACGGTGCTGTCGGACTCGTACAGGCAGTTCTCCACGCGGCCCTCGTAGCCGTTGCCGGCGTCATAGAGCTTTACGCCCTCGCGGCCCAGCATGGCGTTGAAGTAGAAGCCGGAATCGTGGAAGCCGATGCCGTAGGTGCAGTGGCCGCCCTTGACCAGCGTCTCGCAGGCGTTGTAGATGTCGTCAACGGTCTTCAGGCTGGCGGGGTCGATGCCGGCTTCCTTCAGCAGGTCGGCATTGTAGTACACGCCGCCGTAGCTGTAGCCGTTGGGATAGCCGATCAGGTTGCCGTTACCGTCGGTGTAGGAGGCGCGCAGGGAGGCGTAGGTGGCGTCCAGCTCGGGCCAACCCTCGGTGTCGGCGTCAACAAACTGCTGCAGGGGGGCGCAGTAGTCGGCATCGGCGCAGATACCAACGCTCTGGACAGAGCTGTTGAACAGGGCGGGCAGGTCGGCCTGGGCGGTGGACTGCACCTTGGCCTTCAGCTCAGCAGCGCTGCCCTGATACTCAATGGTAACGTGGTAGTCGCTCTGGCTGGCGTTGAAGGCGTCAATGGTCTTCTGAAGGTAGCTGATGTTCTTGTCGCCGTAGTTTGTCCACCACACGACCTCCACAGTGCCCTCGGGCTTCTGCTCGTCCTCGACCGGATCGGGCGTTTCGTCCTTCTTGCCGCAGGCAACCAGGGAAAGCGCCATCACCAGAGCCAGGATCAGGGAAAGAATCTTCTTCATGGTCATTCTCCTTTTCGTTTTTGTTTATATAAAGCGTGAGGTGCGCTTCATATACGGGATGTGGGGGATGCGCGCCGGGGGGGGATCAGCCCTTGATGCCGCCGGCGGTCATGCCCTTGATGATATAGTCCTGCCCGAAGATGTACGCGATGACCGAGGGCAGGATGGCCACCATAGCGCCGGCCAGGATCTGACCGTAGCTGATAATATCGCCGGTGACCAGGAAGGAAATACCGATCTGAATGGTACGCATGGTGTCCTTGTTCGTCACCAGCAGCGGCCAGAAGTAGGCGTTGTAGATGTGGACGAACAGGTATACCGCCAGCGCGGAGATGGTGGGAATGGACAGCGGCGTGGCCACCCGGAACAGGAAGCCGATGTCGCCGCAGCCGTCCAGCACCGCGGCCTCCTTGAAATCCTTGGGCAGCTGCATATAGTACTGGCGCATCATGAAGATGGCCGTGCCGGAGATCATGGAGGTGATGAACAGACCCGCGTAGGTGTTGATGAGGTGCAGGTTTTGGGCGGTGACGTAATTGGTGATGACCACCACCTCGCCGGGGACCATCATGGTCATGAGGATCAGCGTCCAAAGCTGCTTTTTCAGGGGGAAGTCAAAGTACACGAAGGCGTAGGCTGCCAGGCTGGAGAACACGATCTGTGCGCAGATGGCCACCACGCACACCACGGCGGTGTTTTTCAGGTAGTGCAGCAGGGGGACCTTGCGGAACACCTCGATGTAGTTTTCGATGGTGGGGTTCTCCGTGATGAGACGCAGCGGCGCCGCGCCCAGCTGGGAGTCGGACTGGAAGGAGAAGAGCAGGCCGATGATCATGGGGGAGATGAACAGCAGACCGATCAGCACCTTCAGCGCATAGGAACCGCCGCCCCGCAGTTGACGTTTCTTTTTGCCGGTCATCATTGATAATGCACCACCTTTTTCTCCAGCATGAACTGTATTCTTGTCAGGATGAAGATCATCAGGAACAGGAAGATCGCCTGTACGCAGGCCGTTTCAAAGCGGCCGTGGCTGATGGCGTTCTCGTAAATGTAGTAGATCAGGGTCTTGGTGCTGTTGGACGGGCCGCCCTGGGTCAGCAGCTTGATTTGGGCGAAGCTCTTGAAGGAGCTGTTGATGTTCAGGAACAGCACGAAGAAGATCTGGGGGGAGGCGATGGGAATGATGATATGGCGGATGCGCTGCAGCGGGCCTGCGCCGTCCAGCCAGGCGCTCTCCAGCAGGTCCTCCGGTACGTTGCGGAAGCCCACCAGCAGGAAGATGAAGCTGGTGCCGATGTGCATCCAGATGGTCATGCCGCACACCGCCCAAATGGCGTAGGACGAATCCGTGAGCCAGCCGATCTCCGTGCCCAGAATGTTGTTCAGCAGGCCGTTCTTCTGCCGGTAGATGAACAGGAAGATGGCGGCGGCGGGGGAGGAGGCGATGGCCATCGGCAGGGCGTACATGGTCTGATAGAGCTTGGAGAAGCGCACCTTCTTGGTGGCCAGCAGGGCGAAGATCATGGCGATGCCGAAGGTGAACACCAGGTTGATGGCGGCCATTTTCAGCGTGACGCCGATGATGTCCCAAAAGGCGTCCTTGGACAGCACGCGCTTCCAGTTGGCCAGGCCCACCCACTGAGAGAAGTTGCCGGTCTTGTCCGTCAGGGCGAAGGAGAGAACGATCGTCCGGATAAAGGGGTAGATCGTGAACACGGCAAACAGCAGGATCGCCGGGGCGATGCAGAGGTAGGGGAACAGGAGCTTCGCCCGTTTCCGCCGGGCCAGCACCGGCTCTTGCACAACAGTTTTATTACCCATCTTGCTTCCTTTCCGGACACGCGGGCGGCGTGTCCTTTTCAGTTTGTGCCAGCGCCCGGTCCATACGCGCCAGATCGGAGCGGAGCTGCTCTGCATTGACGTGAGGGCCGGATACATATTCCAGGATCAGGTCTGCGTCCGGGCTGTTTTCGGAGATGCAGCCCAGCAGCGCGTCCATCTGCTCCGGGGTATAGGCAAGTCCCGGTTCAAACATGGGGCGGTGCAGGTCTTTCCCGTAAACGGAGTTGTGCAGGTGGTATCCCCGCAGCCGCGTTCCCAGCCGCCGTACCACCTCGAAGAGATCCCAGCCGTTGGCCAGGGCATGGCCGGTGTCCAGCAGCGCGCCCACCTCATCGGGCAGCTGGTCGAACAGGGCGATCCACTGCTCCTGGTCGAACAGGACGTTGTGCCGGCCGGGGTAGCCCACGTTTTCCACCGTCAGGCGGACGCCCTCCCGGGCGGCCCGCTCCGCCACGGACAGAATGGCCAGCCGGGCGTTCGCCCGCATGGCCTCCGCCTGGGCGGGGTCAACGGCCTTTTCGTGGGTGTGCATCACCATGGAGGTGGCGTGGAACTCATGATACCAGCGGAAGGCACGGTCGAAGGCCGCGTCCATGATCCGGCGCTCCTCGCTGTCCGGCGCACCGCTGATCTCTACAAACGGGGCGTGGATCGTCACCGGGTACTGCTGGAAGCGGGGGATCTGGCGGTCCAGCCGCTCATTGAAGTCCGGCAGCTTGTCCCAGCTCGTCCCCAGCTCCACGCCGGCCACATAGGGGGAGACGCCCCGGCACAGGGACTCAAGAAGGTCGTAGTCCTCAAACCGCACGCAGAACGAGGACAGGTATACAGGCTTCATTCGGGCATTACCTCCTTAAAACAGCAGCGGGTAGGGGCAGGGCGGCGTGAACAGGTACAGGGAACGGTATGCGCCGCAGCCCTCCGCAGCCGTATAGCCAAAACGTGATGCGAGACGCTCCACGTCCGGTGAGCCGTGGGCGGGAAGCAGGGCAGTGTCTACGATCCGGGTGTAGCGGAGCTGGTGTACCGCGTAGCCGTACAGCTGCTCGCAGAAGCCGCGCTCCTGCAGCTCGGGGATGACATAGATCTGACGGATCAGGGCACAGCCAGCCGGCAGGCTGTCCTCCAGCTCCATGCGGACAAAGCCGCAGGGCCTGCCGTGGAGATAGCCGATGGCGAGAAAGTCCGGGTGCTGCCGAAGCAGCGCTTCCGTCTCCCGCAGCCACTGAGGACCGTCGAAGGCGACGCCCCGCTGTGCGGCCTCCTGGGAGGCCAGCTCCAGCAGCACATCCGCCTGCTCCGGCAGGCGGGCGGGGTACACCGCCACATTGAAGTCCGCAGGGGGGACACCGATATGCTCCTGACGCAGCTCCGGGGGCAGGTGGGACACGTCGTTCCGGTACGCCACCCGGATCGTGCCGTCCGCGCCGAAATGCAGAAGGGAGACGGAGGTGTTCTCGCCGTGGCCCATCTCCTTCATCTCGGTCATGGGCTTTTGCAGCATCAGGCACTGGGCGGCCTTGATGGCGCAGGAGTGGGAGGCGGCCACGGCCACGCCGTCCGGTCCGATCTCACGGGCGATGGCCCGCAGACCGCAGAGCAGACGCTCGCCTACCTCCTGAAAGCTGCTGCAGCCGGGGGTGGCCAGATCCCAGGGCGTTTGCCGCCAGCGGCGGTAGGCCTCGGGGTATTCCGCCATGATGTTGCCCCAGGCGGTGTCCTCCCAGACACCGGCGGCAATCTCCCGCAGAGCCAGGCTGACCCGCAGGCGCAGGCCGCGCTCCTCTGCCAGCGGCAGGGCCGTTTGGATGGCGCGGAAGGCGTCGCTGCTGTAGACGGCATCGATATGCACGCCCTCGAAACGGCGGCGCAAGCATTCGCACTGCGCGTAGCCCCGGGCGGTGACAAGCGCCTCGGCGTTGGCCTGCATACGGCGGGTCACGTTGCCCTCCGCTTCACAGTGCCGCACCAGATATATCTTCGCCATCTGCGCCTCCTCATCGGTTATAATATTACTAATAAATTATGGAAAATTTCAATGAATGAGATGTCTTGATGCAAGGTGAGTGTACCGCATTTTGTGGGGGAAGTCAATATAATTTTCACATATATCGCGGAAATTCTCGTCATTATTTTGACGAATAGGTGATTTGCACAAGGAGCGGGCAGGGGATTTGTGGAAAATATGCAAACGGTCCGCGTGCAAAATATTAGTAAAATATTTGAGAAGTTTTTTATTGCTGAGAGATTTTCCTGATTATAAAATGAATGCTTTACCGAACCTGTGTTTTGTGGTACAATATCAAAGCGGGCTGTTATGCCGGACAGCCGATTTTTCGGCCTAAGAGACACGGATGACCGGGAAAACGGCAATTCTGTCACACAATAGGAGGGGCTATGCGCAGAAAAGGAACGACGATGCAGGACGTTGCGAAGGTCGCCGGGGTGTCCCAGTCCACGGTGTCCATGATCCTCAATGGCAAATCCTCCGGTTTTCCCCATACCACCGTGGAGAATGTGCTGGCCGCGGCGGCAGCGCTGCAGTATAATTTTCGCGGCGCGGTCACGCCCGCCGGCGACACGGTGCTGGTCATCGCCACCCAGCTGACCAACCCCTTTTACACCGCCATCATCCAGGAGATGGACCGGTTCGCGGCCAAGCACAATATCCGGGTGACCGCCGCGTGTACGTACCACGATCCGGCGCTGGAGAGCGCCTATCTGTCCACGGCCATCAAGCGCCACTATATGGGCGTGGTGTTTCTCTATCCGCCGGACAACCAGGAGCTGTATGTGACCCGCGGCACGCAGATCCCCATCGTGACCGTGTGCGACCGGCGCAGCAGGCAGGGCGACATCGTGGAGCTGAACAACTTTGAGGCCGGTGCGTTGGCGGCGGAGCACCTATTGCAGCTGGGCCACACCAATATCGCCATCCTGACCCATTCGTCGGACCGGTCCAACACGCCCCGGGCCGAGCGCGTGGCGGGGGCGCTGTCCAAGATCACGCCGGTGCTCAGCCAGGATCACCTGCTGATGCTGACCAGCAACAGCGCCCGCAGTGGGTATCTGGAGGAGACGGCGTTCCACTACCATGTGGGCTATTCCATGGCCCAGAATAAGAAGATATTTCAGAACGACATCACCGGGCTGATCTGCGTCAACGACCTGATGGCCTACGGTGTTATGGACGCGCTGATCGCCAAGGGCTACCGTATCCCGGAGGATTTTTCCGTCATCGGGTCGGATAATCTGCTGTTCTCCGGTATGTCCCGGGTGTCGCTGACCTCCATCGAGCATCACACGGACATTCTGGCCCAGTCGGCGCTGACGACGCTGCTGAACCGGACACGGATGCTGGAGGACAATCAGGTGTCCTCCGCCGCCGCGCGGTTTCAGGTGAAGTGCCAGCCGTCGCTGGTGGTGCGGAGTTCCACCGGCGTGGCCCGAAGCGGGCCGCTGCAGCGGTGACGGAGGGAGCATACTGCGGAGTGTAAAAAAGAAGAGCGTCCCGGCAGAAATGCCGGGACGCTCATATTCTTTGCGCAGATATTTTATTTACATATCATATATCTTCGCTGTATGCTTTCACGATGCCTGTCAGAATATCCACCACAAGGTCCATTTCCTCCGCCACCGCGTACTCATACGGGCCGTGGAAGGCGTAGCCGCCGGTGCCCAGATTGGGGCACGGCAGTCCGCGGAAGGACAGCTGTGCGCCGTCCGTGCCGCCGCGAACGGGGTTGGAGACGGGGACGCAGCCTGCGCTCTGGATGGCCTTCCGGGCGTTGGACAGTACCTGGGGGTACTGCTGGATGACCTCCGCCATGTTGCGGTATTGATCCTGTACCGTCAGCGCGGCTGTCCCTGCGCCGTATTTGGCGTTGATGGCCGCTTCGATGTCCGCCATGCGCTGCTTGCGCTGGACAAAACGGTCGGCGTCGTGGTCGCGGATGATATAGTCCAGCGCGGCGGAGGCTACTGTGCCCTCTATCTGCAGCAGGTGGTAAAAGCCCTGGCGGCCCTCCGTGTCGCGAGGCGTCTCGCTTTGCGGCAGCATACCGTTGATCTCTGCCGCCACCAGCGCGGCGTTGATCATGGTGTCCTTGCCCTCTCCCGGATGGACGGACACACCGCGGATCTGCCATTTGGCCCGGGCGGCATGAAAGGTCTCGTACTCGATCTCGTTGGGTGCAGAGCCGTCCACGGTGTAGGCCAGCTCCGCGCCGAAGCGATCCAGGTCCAGCAGGGCCGCGCCGTGGCCGATCTCCTCGTCCGGCGTGAAGCAGACGCAGATCGCGCCGTGGGGCGTGTCTCCGGCAAGAACCCGCTGGCACATGGTCATGATCTCCGCAACGCCCGCCTTGTCGTCCGCGCCCAGCACCGTTGTGCCGTCGGTGGTGATCAGGGTCTTGCCCTTCAGGGTGGTCAGATGGGGGAAGCTCTCCGGCGTGAGCTGCAGGCCGCTGCTGCCCAGGGGGATGCTGCCGCCGTCATAGCTTTCGATGACCTGGGGCTTGGCCGCGCCGTGGCAGGCGTCCGTGCTGGTGTCCAGATGGGCGATAAATCCCACGCGGCAGCGGGTCTCATACCCAGAGGAGGCGGGGATCTTGCCGTAGACATAGGCGTGCTCGTCTACGTAGACGTCCGACACGCCCAATTCGCGGAGCTCCTCCGCCAGCTTGTCCGCCAGCACGATCTGCCCCGGCGAGGACGGCGTTACCTCGGATGTCTCGTCGCTGCCTGTGTCGATGGCCGCGTACCGCAGCAGCCGCTCATAAGCTCTTGTCATGTTTTGTCCTCCTTGCTCCATTCGGATATACCCTCACAGATTTCTGCCGGGAACATGGCTGCTCCGGCTGCATGATCATATACTCCATATTATAGTGTGCCGCGCGTATTTTTGCAAGCGGGCATGAAATAGTAAAGCGGCCCGAATGAGGTGTGAGGGGGAAACCTTTGACAGGTTCCCCCCACTCGCGTTCAATCACCCGCCCGCAGGCAACCACTTTTGCGTAGCAAAAGTGCTGCTCCAAAAAAGAAAGACACCCATGTGGGTGTCTTTCTTTTTTGGAGCGGGCGACGAGGCTCGAACTCGCTACCTCGACCTTGGCAAGGTCGCGCTCTACCAGATGAGCTACGCC